>VMHT01020260.1_pt1 | contig 20937 bp, 25 predicted proteins | sample 4693611 | NCBI WGS metagenome assembly VMHT01 (sample SAMN12280063, study PRJNA550983) | marine metagenome | isolation source: seawater sampled from same location over 5 years 0.02-0.2 micron viral filtrate | place: USA: collected off the coast of southern California halfway between the port... ...
GAATTTATATAGAATGACCCCCCCCCTCTCGAGGCGCAGGGGGTACAATTTTTTTAGTTAATCCACAGACACACAAGTTGAGACCCCCCCTTGATGGATTATGCCAAAAGGTTAAACCACGTTGATTTGTGTTCAGGGGTTGGCGGGTTTGCATTGGGGTTTCGTTGGGCTGGAATGTCCGATCCGATTTTGTTTTGCGATACTGATGAGTGGTGTCGCAGGGTGTTGAAAAAGAATTTTCCTAACACCCCCCTAGCTAATGATGTGCGCGAGGTAGCGGATGAGCCATCCCGATTTATTCGGCAGCGGGTCGATATCGTCACCGCCGGATACCCTTGCCAGCCATTTAGCAATTCGGGATTGCGAAGAGGCGAAGAAGATCCTCGCCACATCTTTCCGCACATCTTGCGGCTTGTTACACAAACGCGACCCACTTGGTGCGTTTTCGAGAATGTTTATGGACACCTCTCGCTGGGCTTGGACACAGTACTCGATGCAATGGCAGCCGAAGGCTACGCCAGCCGGACGTTTATTGTTCCAGCTACAGGTGTCGGCGCGAGGCATCAGAGAAAGCGGGTCTGGATTGTGGGCTACTCCCCGAACAACGGATGTGACGGGAGGGGCGAGGACGCTAGGCGAGGATGGGCGCAGGGTGAGCAAAAGCAACCCCAGCCAGACTTACGGGGCGAATCTAGCGGATCAGGTTTTGATGTGGCCGACTCCCAGAGCTTCGGAGTGGAAGGACTGCGGGGAGGTGGGGAGCAAGTCGCACTCTCACATGATGGACAAAGAATATCTCTGTGCGGGAGTCAAAGACCCAGCCCAACCCAATGGGCGGCTGAACCCCGACTGGACAGAGTGGCTGATGGGTTACCCAATCGGGTGGACAGAATTAAAGGATTAGGCAACGCAATCGTTCCTCAAATAGCCATGAATATTGGGCTGGCTATAGTTGAGCATGAGCGAAAATTTGGGGCGTTGCACAACTGTTAGGCGCAGGCGCGTTCCCAATCGCGCTGTAGGGAGAGGGGCGGGTGTCCAATTTAGAGGAAGTCCTCGCGAAAGTGGGGGCTGATCCAGAGCTATTCGTGCGCCATGTTTTGCGTGCAGAGCCTCAAGAGTGGCAGGCGGAAGCTTTGCGTGCTGTTCGGGATAATAATAAGGTTTGCATCAAGTCCGGTCATGGAGTTGGCAAATCGACTTTTTTAGCATGGTTGGTACTTTGGCAGCTATTGACCAAATACCCGACTAAGGTTGTTGCTACGGCAAACACAGCCCACCAGCTACATGACATCCTATGGACGGAGGTCGAAAAATGGTCGAGGGAGCTTCCAGAGGGCTTTAAAGACCAGCTGGATTTTAAACAGGATAAAATTAGCCTAAAGGGCGTTTCTGACTCGTTCTGTGCATTTAGAACAGCCAGAAAGGAATCGCCGGAATCTTTGCAGGGCTTTCACAGCCCCAACATGATGGTTTTGGTCGATGAGGCCTCCGGCGTTGACGAACAGGTGTTTATTGTTGGCGAGGGTACGATGTCGACCCCAAACGCCAAGACAGTTTTGACGGGAAACCCTACTAGGACAGAAGGTTTCTTTTACGAGTCCTTTCATAGCAATCGTGAGCAGTGGCACTGTATGACGGTGTCTTGCGAAGATAGCCCGATGGTTTCGGAGTCCTTTTTGGCTGATATGCGCCAAAAGTATGGAGAGGACTCAAATGTCTGGCGGGTGCGCGTTGCCGGAGAGTTTCCGACCCAATCGGACGATGTGTTAGTGCCGTTGCATTTGGTAGAGAGTGCGGTAAAGCGGGAAATAGAGCCTTCGCCGACCACGCCTGTTGTTTGGGCGGTTGACGTTGCTAGGTACGGGCAAGACAGATCAGCGCTTTGCAAGCGGCAGGGGCAAGTGGTTTTAGAGCCTGTAAAAACGTGGCAGGGCAAAGATATCATGGAGCTAGCAGGCATCATCCTGTCGGAATATGATTTAACGGCTTACTCGATGCGCCCAGACGCTATTTTTATTGATAGCATAGGGGTTGGGGCTGGTTTGGCTGACCGCCTTAGTGAGTTGGATATGCCAGCCATCGCTGTTGCGGTTTCAGAAAGTCCGGCCTTAAAAAGCAAGTTTGTGCGGTTGCGGGACGAGTTGTTTTGGAAGGCGCGTGAGTGGTTTGAAGAGCGCTCATGCCAAGTGCCAAACGATCCGACACTAATACAAGAATTAACTGCTATCCGATATAAATTCCAATCTTCTGGAAAAATGAAGGTTGAGAGTAAAGACGAGATGAAGCGTAGGGGGCAACGCTCACCTGACGTAGCCGATGCGTTTGTGATGACGTTTGCACAAGAAGGAGCGCTGGCAACAGGCTCTTACAGCAAATGGTCGGGCAATCGCGCTATTAAGCAAGACAGGGGGTGGGTTGTATGACGGATAATATCGTTGAGTTTCCGAAAACGGAATTGGACGTGGAATTCACGCCGGAGGGTGACTCCGATGTTGACCAAGTGGCAAACGCTTTTATTTGTATGGGCGCAGGCGTCAGGGAAATGGGCGATGTCGATTATGACGCCCTGTTTTACGGTGCGATTGCGGCAGCAGGGTATTTTGCCGCAGAGATGGGTATGAGCGCCCAAGAGTTTAGTGACTTATTAAAAAAGGTGGAAGTACGTGAAGAAAAAAGACCCCCGCCTGACCCGATTGGGGCTTGAGGGCTATAACAAACCAAAACGCACACCTCGCCACCCGAAAAAAAGCCACGTGGTCGTGGCTAAAGAGGGTGACAAGGTCAAAACTATTCGCTTCGGCGAACAGGGCGCAAAAACTGCGGGCGCTCCTAAAAAGGGCGAATCTGACGCCATGAAAAAGAAGCGCAAGAGTTTTAAAGCAAGACACGCGAAAAACATCGTGAAAGGCAAAATGTCTGCGGCCTATTGGGCGGACAAGGTTAAATGGTGAAAAAATGGAAAAGTGCAATTCATGTCACGCACCACAAAAGTGCGAGGACAGAAATAAGTGCATCGCTGGAAAGGTGCAGGGTGTCTCAGACGTTCTTACCAAACAGCCGGAGCGTATGAGCGTCCTGACTACAGGCGGGATTAGTTACACTCAGCCAGAGCCTGTGGTTGTGAAGGCAAAAAAGGCTGTGAAAAAAGTTACCAGAAAGGCAGGCAAATAAATGGGTTACGGTAAAAAAGGCAAAGGTAAGAAAAAGGGCTATGGCGGAGTTAACTGCAAAACAGGCAAATACGCCTCAAAGTCCTTATGATCAAATATTTACGCGCCCCTCGCGAGAAAAAGCCTGTTGCTTTTGTAAAATGTCAGGGGTGCGTCACTCCCAAAAAATGCAAAACGAGTGAGGCTTGTAATGCCAAAGTTCAAAAAAGTCCCAAAAGACAAGAAAAGCGGAGTGGCGAAAAAGTATCTATCAGGCTCGAAAAACAAATCGGCAGCAGCCAAAGAGCTAAAATCTACCGCCGAAGCTTACAAGGCAGGCCGCAAGATAAACGTCAAGGCGGTTTCTAAATTTAGGAGTAAGGACAATGCCAAAAGCAAAGCCGTTAAGCGAAAAGGCAAAAAGCGCTCTACGCGATAAAGCTAAAGGCACAAAGTATTCTTACGGAGAGCTTGCTCAAGTGTATCGCCGAGGGCAGGGAGCTTATTTAGGCGGCGGAAGCAGAAGAGTCCCAATGGCGGCATGGTCTATGGGTCGGGTCAATTCCTATATGTCTGGAAAAGGCGGTGCGCGTAAAGCTGACGCTGACATATATAAAAAAGCAAGGTCTCGAAAAAAATGATGGATAAAGATAAAATAGGCCAGATTGTAGGTCGAGAGATACAAGACTCCCTGCAATATTTTGAACAGGAGTTCTCACAAAATCGTGTGGAAGCGCTGGACTATTATCTGGCAAAGCCTCTGGGCAACGAAATTGAAGGGCGCTCAAGCGTGGTATCTACTGAGTTTGCGGACACAGTAGAACAGGTCATGCCTTCTTTAATGCGGCTTTTTACAGGCTCAGACAAAATCGTGCGGTTTGCGCCTCGCACTGCCGAAGATACTGAGGCGGCTGAACAGGCCACCGACTATGTTAATTTTATCCTTGAGAACGATTGCAATAAATACCGCCTAATTCATGATTTTGTAAAAGACGCCCTGATGTTTAAAATAGGGGTCGTAAAGGTATATTGGGACGAGAGCTACAATGTAGAGGAGGCGCTCTACGAAAGCGTGACCCAAGACCAGCTTGCCCTTTTGCTAAATAACCCTGACATTGAAGTGGTCGAACAGGAAGAGACTGTTTTGGTCGCGCCTGATGCTGACGGGCTTGGCGGGGTTTCAAATTACGATTTGAAGGTTAAGGTGCGTAAAAAAGCCGGACGCATACGCGCTGAAAATGTGCCGCCAGAGGAATTTTTGATTTCTCGTAGAGCAAAAAGCCTGCAAGACGCACGATTTTTGTGTCACCGCACCCTTTTGACAATATCCCAGCTTGTATCGATGGGCTTTGATGAGGATGAGATTGAGGAACACGCAAGCTATAATGATTTGGAAGTAGAAGAAGAAGTGGATCGCCGCTTTGGCGATATCGAAGGCGGGAATGTATCGGATGCGGCTGATCCTTCACAGCGCGAAGTAATGGTGTATGAGACTATTATTCTTTGCGACTATGACGAGGACGGTATAGCGGAACGCAGGCGGGTTGTTTCTATCGGCAATGATGGCACGCACGTTTTGTCAAACGAGATTATTGATTATATACCGTTTGCTGTAGTATCGCCGCTATTGATGCCGCACCGTCTTATCGGACGCAGTTTGTTTGATTTGACTAAAGACTTACAGCTTTTGAAGTCTACTCTGCTTCGGCAGCAGTTAGACAGCACCTATGCCATCAACTTTCCTCGCCTGCTAGTTCAGGAGGGAGCAGTAAATTTAGATGATTTATTAGATGGCGGCGCTGGCGGGATTATCCGTACTAGGCAAATGGGGAGCGTGCAACAGCTAGCAACACAGGGCGTTGGTAATGAAGTTCAGCCTTTGCTCCAATACATTGATCAAATCAAGGAGCAGAGAACCGGAATTTCTAAGGCCAGTGCTGGGCTAGACGCATCGGTACTGCAATCAACAACCGCTAGTGCGGTTGCCGCTACGGTTAAAGGCGCTGGTCAGAAGTTAGAGTATTTCGCGAGAACAATAGCGGAGGTCGGGCTAAAGGATCTTTATAACCTTGTTCTGAAGCTAGTCACGACCCATCAGCAACAAGAGCGCATTGTGCGGTTGCGTAATCAGTTTGTGACTATCGACCCTCGTCTTTTTAAGGGATTTGATACGGTGGTCAATGTCGGGCTTGGCTCGATGGATGAAAATGAAAAGCTGATGAAGCTAGGTCAGATGATTTCTAAACAGGAATCTATTTTGCAACAGCTAGGCAAAGAAAATGATATAGTTAGTGTCGAGCAGTACACAAACACTCTGCGTCAGTATGCAGAGGTGGCCGGCTTTAAGGACACTGACAAATACTTCAAAGACCCAGCGCAAGTTGAGCAGAAGCCTCCACCACCTCCTCCGCCTCCGATGCCAGATCCGAATGCCGCCGCTATGGCAAAGGTTCAGGCAGAGTTTGCGATAAAAGAAAAGAAGCTTGAGTTAGAGATTGCTTTGAAGCGCGAAGAGATGATGGCAGAGCTAGAGTTGCGTAGACAGGAATTAGCTACTGAGGCACAGCTACGCAGGGAAAAAATCCAAATAGATGGTCGGGTTAGCACAAATCTATAATGTCACAATTTGGCGATGTTATGGAGCTTTTGGCGCAAACTGAATATTGCAACAAATGGAGCTTCAAAAAGGTCATCTATTATTTTGGGATGCCTCTGGTGGAAGATCAGAGCATCCTTTTTTACAGGGGCAAAAGCTTGAGGGCTGTGTGTAATTACGCACTGGTCAGCGATGTTGACTTGGAAGCTTTGATTTCCGGCGAGGCACGCATATCAGATACAGGCTGGAAAACTGGCAGCAATTTATTTTTTAGTGATTTCGTTTGCGTAGACAACACACGCGAAGTGATCAGATCAATTCAAAGGACTGTGGCAACAGAGCTAGGTGATGGCACTGTTGGTCATTGGTATAGACCATCAACGGAAAGGAATGGTTATGCGGTTGCAAGATGATATTTTTGCAGACAGTTTTGTACGCAGGCTGGAAAACCGTCTGTTTTGTTTTGGCAGTTCAGAGGACAGTTCAGGTGGAGATGACAGGAATTATGGTGGTGCTGGCGAACACGCACAAATCGGAAACCTCCTTGCAAGCGGGAAAACCAAAGACCAAATCAAGCAGACCTTTAGCAACGATATTTCTCAGGCTACTAGAGATGCGATTGCGGCGGCTGATGGTGGGGATGGTAATAACACTCCGGTTGCTAATACTAACCTCACCTATCAAGACCAGATTATGCGAATTGCAAGGGACAACCAGTCGTATCCGGATGCCATTCTTCGGGGGCAGGGAAACCAGAATGCTGTCAAAGACCTGTCCGATGTTGTGTCAAACATGCCCGCTTATAACATCGACACCTATGTGAATAATGTTATTAAAAACGCCAACGCTATGAAAAATGCGGCACAGATCCCGACCCCTGCACCTCGTCCAGATATGAACCCGCAGGCGGACTTGGCATCGCAAGCGGCTAATCTTGCAACAGGCACTTACGATGAAATCCCAGCGGGGCTTTTAAGTAACAACTCTCCATCAAATACACCTCTCGCTGACGCGAGGGAGGAGTTTGAAACAAAAGGCGCTCGCGCCCCCGCAGATCAGGGCTTTTTTGGCGCACTGCTGGACACAGTTACAGGCAGAGAATATCCAACCCCAGATGAAGTACAGCAGGGAATTGTGAACGCTAACAACGCACAGACCTCTGTGACGTTCAATCCCAATCGCGAGTCTATGAGCGCACTAGACCAATTAGCGGCACGCGCACAAAAGGCTCCAGGCACAGCGAATGAGGAATTAGGCGCTTTCGGCAAAATTGGTGCGGCTATAAGTAATCTTGGCGCATCCAGCGCCAGCAAGATGTATGAGGACATTGTAAACAAAGGATATGAGCCTGTTTACGATGCGGCTGGGCAAATTGTAGCCACAAAAGTGCCAGGCACTGACATCTTTGGTAGCGGAAGTGTCGAAAGCAGGGCGGTCGGGTATGATTCCGGCAGCAGCGATGATGGCAATTCTTACCAGCCCACAGCATTTGCGCCTCCTCCGGTAGCTCCTGTCGCTCAAGCGCCTGCTCCGAATATGGGGCAAGCGCCAGCCCCTAGCACCCCGCAAGGGACGTTTTATAGACCAACCTCTCTCGACACATTGAATATGAATGTGCCGATGGGTTTCAACTTTAACGAAGCGAACCAAAGGTTTCTAAACAGCTTTGCTATGCGGCCTGATTATTATCGCTTTGCACCTGACATGACAGGATACACAAAACTTTTATGACCCCACATGAAAAGCAAGAGCGTGAGCGCGATGCGAAGCGTATCTTGAACGAACCATTAGTAGTCGAAGCCTTCGATATACTCGAAAAAGGCTTTATCGATGCTTGGAAAAATTCTGCTGTTGATAATACCGAAGGCAGGGAGCAACTTTACGGACTCCTTCAATGCCTTGACGCATTTCGGCAGCACTTCAGATCCGCCCTTGAAGAAGGGCAGATAGCGAGAAATCGTTTAAAATAAAACATCAAATATGAGGTAGATCATGGTTGACCCTAATACACAGGAAACCGCACCGATTTCCATCAGCGATGCTGTTGGGCTTCTTACAACGCCCCCTCCGGTGGAGGACAAGGTAGAGCAAGAGGCTCAGCCTGAGACAGAAGATCAGGCAGTGCCTTCCGAAGTGGAAGAAACCTTAGAGGCCGATGAGGCCGATGAGGTTTACGAAGCGGACGAGGAAGATTACGCAGAAGAGGATAGTGAGGAAGCGCCCGAAGAGGAGCTTCAACAAACCTTCACCGTAAAAGTTGCGGGGGAAGATGTTGAGGTGACCCTTGACGAGGCGTTAGCTGGCTATCAACGGATGGGTGATTATACGCAAAAAACTCAAGAGCTATCAGCGGAAAAGAAGTCGCTAGATGAACAGCAACAGCAGTTCCAAAAGCAGGCCACAGAGACCGCCCAGCTAAGAGATTATTTTGCTACTCAACTCTCAGACCTTGAAAAAGTCTTAACTGCAGATGTTGGCTCAGAGCCAGATTGGCAGCAGGCTTATCAAAACTTAGATGGCAAGGATTACGCCGAATTGGTGCGTCAATGGAATGCCAAAAAGGAAAATCTGACAAAGGTGCAGGCTGAAAAAGCGCGAGTTCAAGAGGAGCAGGCCAGAGACTATTCGTCTCGTTTTCAGGCGCATCTCCAAAATGAAGAGCGTCAGATGCTTGATAAAATTCCTGAATGGAGCGATGAGAAACTCAGAGATACGGAGCGTCAAGAGCTTGTGAAATTCGCAAGAGAACGTTTCGGGTTTTCTGATGACGAGCTGAACAATGCTTCTGATCATCGCATGATTATCGCCCTGCGCGATAGCTGGCAACTTAGCAAAATTCGTGAGGGGACACTCGAAGCGAAGCGCAAAGTTCGCAAGGCTCCAAAGATGGCTCAAGCCGGAATTCCTACATCTAAACGTGAGAGTAGATCCAAAAACTATCGGCAGAGACTGAAGAAGCTGGAACAGTCCGGCTCTATTCAGGACGCTGTTGATCTTCTTATGTCACAATCAAAATGATAGGAGGCCATCATGGCTACCATTACCACAAACACCGCTATTGGTGAGCGGGAGCAATTGGCGGATGTGATTACGCGCATTTCGCCGGACGAGTGTCCAGTATATTCTGCGGCGCAAAAGTCAACTGCAAATGGCATTTTTCAAGAATTTCTTGTTCAGGAACTAGCCAGCGCATCAACCACAAACTTTGTGGCTGAAGGTGCAGACATGAACGACACTGGCATCACAAATGTGGTCAGAATGGGTAATTACGCGATGATAAGCCAAAAGGGCTTCATTATCAGTAATACACTCGATGTCGTAGATAAAGCGGGCAGAGAGCGTGAGGTAGCTTACCAGCGCACGTTGAAGGGCTTGGAGCTACGGCGCGATATGGAAAAGTATCTAACCGACACAAACACTGCGCGTGACGGTTCTTCTTCAACTCGCAAAACCGCCTCTCTGATTACTTGGATCACCAACGGTGACAAGCCATCAGACATGGCATTCGCAACAGGCGATGGCACTGATGTTGCTGACCTAACTGGTACAGCGAGAAGCCTGACACTTGCACAGATTGATGCGACGCATCAGGCTTGCTGGGAGGATGGAGGTGATCCATCTCTATTAGTGGCATCAGCCACCAATAGAGCCAACATCTCCGATTTGACTCAGTCCGGCACTAACTTGGTCACAAACCAAGTTAACCAGACTGCAGGCAAACAGCCTTCATTCGTTGGCGCAACTGCAATCCTGTTAAACGACTTCGGGCAGCTGGAAATCGTACCTTCTCGTTTGATGTCAAATGACAAGGTGTTTTTGATTGACGCAAACCATGTTGCAATTTCAACCCTGACAGGACGTAACTTTCTGACACAGGAAATTGCACCAACAGGTGATGCATCTAAGGAACAGGTACTGTGTGAGTGGGCGCTGATCCCAGACGCTCCAAAATCACATGGTGCAGTTATCGGTCTAGACGGCTCGTAAGCCAGACCAAATCAAAATCAGAAGGGGGCTTTCATAGCCCCCTTTTTTATTGAGGGCAAAATGTCAAAAAAAACGATTTTGAGTGATGCGGCATCCGGCAAGGAGATTGTTCTTCATAAGGATGCGGATGGTTATACCGTAGAGCAAAAACAGCACGTTAAAGAAGTGTTGGAGCGCAACCTTCGCGCTCGTAATGCGTATGAGCCAAACAGCCTCATTGGAAATACACAACGGCATCATCAGCAAGTCGCTGAAATACCAAATGTCCTTTATTGGCAATTAAGGCAGAAGTTTGGATCGCCACAGCAAAACCCTAAGGATTGGTTTCGCTGGTTAAACGATCCCGAAAATCGAGCCTTTAGATCTGGCGGAGGCTGGCTGTGAGCATTAGTACCTATCAAGAGCTTAAAGATGCGGTTGCCAATACAATGGCGAGGTCGGATCTTGGCAGCCAAATACCAAATTTTATCTTGCTTGCGGAGGCGCGTTTATCGCGTGAGCTAGAAACACGTGAACAAGAAAAGCGTGCGCTGGCAACGCTAGCGGTGAATGATGAATTCATATCCTTACCATTAGACATTCGCGAAATTCGTGAGGTCAAACTAACTGGCGATCCAAACACAGTGCTTGAGTATAAAAGCCCAACAGGGCTGGACTCAGATTATCCAGGCACAGGAGTTGGTGAGCCAAGAGCATATTCTATAGTCGGAAAAGAGCTTAAACTGCGCCCAATTCCAGATTCCGCTTATGGGATGGAGATTGTATATATTGGAGGGCTATCCGCTTTATCCAATAGCAATCAAACCAATGAGATGCTTACCCGCAACCCAGACGCCTATCTTATGGGCGCTGTAAGTGAGGGATATTTGTACCTCATGGATGAACAAAAAGCCCAGCTATATGACCAAAAGTTTACGCGCATCATTGAGGAGATCCGGAAGGATTCTCAGCGTCACAACTATGGTACTGGCTCTTTGAGCATCCACTCAATTTATCAACGGGCAAACTTAGTTTAATAGGAGAACAAAATGTCAGCGATGTCCGATTATCTAGAAAACGCTTTTCTAGAGCATTTTACAGGAACAACCAGCACCTCTGCCCCATCAGCCGTATATGTCGGGCTGGCAACCGCTACCTTTGCGGACGATGCCTCCGGCACAGAGCTAACAGGCAATAACTATGCACGCAAAGTGATGACTTTCGGCAGCGCCGCCTCTGGCTCTATCAGCAACAATGCCGCAGTGGAATTTGCGGCGGCAACAGGGAATTGGGGAACAGTTTCCCATTTTGCAATTTTTGACGCCGCCTCATCTGGAAATATGCTTTTTCATGGAGCGTTTGCATCAGGCAAGCTTATCGAGAGTGGTGACATTCTTAAGATTGCATCTGGGTCTTTGACTATTACTGCGGCCTAATAAGATGCCTATACCTAGCCCTAAAATGGATCAGATAATCGGTAGCTTTGACAATGTCAGCGGAGCTATCGATACTGCGGTTATTCTGGATTTGTTGGATTTTACCAATCTAACAATCGACCAGCTAGACGCCGCAGGGCTGTTGGACAATCTCGACTCCTTTGGAAACCTCGACAGCCTGTCGGGGATAAAGGTGCGCGTGGTAGGAGACGCTGGGACATTTGCAACCAGCACGTCAATTACGGCACAGATCCAGCCTGCGGTTAGCTCTGGTAATTTGACTGCGGATTCGGCGGCAACTGTATTTTTTGGGATGGTAGAAGAAAAAACCTACACCGTCACCGTTGCGTCTGGGACAAACAACTATGGCACAGGCAACAAGTATTTTTTAGACGGTACGGTTAGCCCAACGATAGATCTTGTGCGGGGGGGCTATTACGAGTTTGATCAAAGCGACTCTAGTAATGGCTCTCACCCGCTGAGATTTAGCACAACCGCCAATGGCACACATGCCGGAGGCACAGAGTACACAACTGGCGTAACCACCAGTTCTTCAGAAGTAATTTTTAGAGTGCCTTCAAACGCACCGGATACTTTGCATTATTACTGCTCGAACCATTCTGGCATGGGCGGTCAAGTGCGCGTGAGAGACGGTGGTTTTAGAATAAGAGAAGCCAGCGCAACAACTGTCAGCGCAGGCACTATTCAGGCGGATGGTGACGCTTTACGTCCTCTGGACTCTAATTTGAGTGCAACTGGGACAATCAATACTCCGGCAGCAGCCAGAGTGGCCGATATGTCAGCTTCAATAGCAACGGCATCAACAATAGCTAATGTCACGCCTAACTACATCTTTTTCGTTGATAGCACTGTGGTTACTGGCTTCAGTGCGCCATTTGCAACGGTTCAAGTAATTTGCACAGGTATATTTACTGACTCTGGTTCGATAACCGTATCCTCTACAATCCCAGCAACTAGTTTAGAAAAGTTAGGTGAGGAATGGTCGGTTATCGCTCCAGGTAACGAGGTCTGGAGAGGGATATGATAAAATTCGGCGCATGGTTGCCTGATCAACCAGACCTAAATAACTCTGGCGTGACTATCGCAACAAATGTTGTTCCAGCCGCTAATGGTTATAGAAGTTTTCCAGGTTTTAATCAGTTTTCAAATGCGGCGGATTACCGTATTAGAGGCATTTTTGCGGCAAAAGACGCAAGCGATGCCATTAGTCTATTTGCTGGTGATAAAAATAAACTTTATAAATTTAATCAGTCCAACTCTAACTTAGGTGACGCATCGAAGTCAGGAACTCCGGCATATACGTTGGCGGGTGTAGAGAGATGGCGTTTTGTTCAGTTTGGCGAAACCGTACTGGCAGCGGGTGGCGTAAATAATAATTTACAAAAGTTTTTGTTAGGCACAGACACCGCATTTTCTGATCTGTCTGGCACACCTCCAAAGGCAGATTATATAGCTGTGGTTCGGGATCAGGTGTTTTGTGCCAATATAGATGAAGGCTCTGGTCGCAAGCCATTTAGAGTGCGTTGGTCTGGCCTGAACGATGAGACTAGCTGGACAACAGGTACAGACCAGTCTGATTTTCAGGATGTTTTCGGCGGAGATGTGGGTTCTATAACAGGGCTGGTAGGCGGAGAGTCTGCGACAATCTTTATGGAGAACGGCATTGCCGTTGCTTACTATGTCGGCAGTCCATTAATCTATCAGTTTGATTTGGTCGAAACATCTAGAGGCTGTCCTTTTCCAGGCAGTGTGGCTAGCGTTGGTGGTTTAAGCTTTTATCTTAGCCGTTCAGGCTTTTTCTCTTTTGACGGAAAGTCTAGCCAGCCAATAGGTGCGGAGGCTGTTAACGAGTTTTTTCTGGCGGATTTCGACTCAGCGCAAACTGATAAAATTTCGGCAGCGGTTGACCCATCGAGGCAGATCGTTTGCTGGTCGTATGTTTCTGTTAATGCACCGGACGATACGCCTGACCGGATTTTGGTATATAACTATGCTTTGCAAAAGTGGAGCTTAGTGGAAACACAAGCTGAATTGATTGTCAGCCTTTTCACGCCTTCTTATACATTAGATGCGCTAGACAACCTAGCATCTAGTATTGACTCGCTTCCAGCGCCTTTGGATTCATCTATTTATAAAGGTGGTGAGCATTTCTTTGGCGGCAGTCGTTCAAACAAAATTTTTGGTTTCACAGGCACGCCACTGGCTGGGACGATAGAAACCTCAGAATTTATGATGACCCAAGGGCGGCATAGCCTTATGACCCGAACCGTCCCTTACTTTGAGGGCGGTAACGTGACTATGCAAGTGGCAGCAAGAGACCGTCAAGATGACACTGCAACCTTTGACACTGCAACGGCCTTAACTGACGAGGGCTTTTGTGAGCATCGCGTGCAGGGACGTTATCATAAGGTTCGGATGAATTTGGCTGGCGAGTGGGATTTCGCGCTTGGCCTCGATGTCGAGGGCTCACCAATTGGCAGACGTTAACAGAAGAAGGCTACCGCCTCAGATACAAGATGACCGACAAACGGCTCTAGTCATAAATCAAATTTTGGACGGCAAACTGAACAGCGTTGGCGAGTTCACTTGCACTGCAAGTGTGGCTTCGACTTCGGTTACTGATTTCAGGTGCGGCAAAGAAAGCGTTGTTTTGCTCATGCCAACCACAGCGAATGCGGCATCAGAAGTTGGCGCAGGCACTATTTTTATCAGCGCTACAGACAAGCAGAGCTTTACAGTTTCACATGCAAACAACAGCCAATCCGATCGAACCTTTCGATATATCCTTATCGGCTGAGTTTTGGGCGGCGTCAGAGTATATACAAGACGCCCTAGATTACGCTCACAATTCACATGACTTGAGTGATGTCTTTGACCTTATAGCCTCCGGACAAGCGCAATTTTGGCGGGGGAAAGATGCAGGGTTAGTGACAGAAATAATCAATTACCCAAAGCGCCGGACACTTCGGTTTTGGCTGGCTGGCGGCAATTTAGCAACTCTGCGGCAGTTAGAAAAAGACGCTATCGAATGGTCGAAAGGCTGGGAATGCGTTTCATGTGAAATCATAGGGCGGCGAGGTTGGGTTCGCTCTTTGGAAGGCTTCGAGGAAGCCGCAACTTTAATGGTAAAGGATTATTGATATGGGCAAAGGTGGTGGTGGAGGCGGTAGCCAGCAGACTGTAAATACACAAGTGCAACCCCCAAGTTATGCATTGCCATATTTGGAATATGGGTTAGATCAGGCCAAAACGCAGTTTACGGACAACGCGCCAAATTATTATCCAGGCTCAACTGTTGTTGGGTTTTCGCCGGAAAATGAAATGGCTTTGCAGGGGATACGTGACAGAGCTTTAGACCCGAATAGTATGACAGCGCAAACTCAAGGCGTTGTTCAGCAAAACCTGATGGGTACTAACCCGCTCATGTCTGCGGCGTTTGCGCCTGTTGTAAATCAGGTTCAAAGCCAATTTGCAAAAGCAGGCCGATATGGTTCTGGTGCTAATCAGCAAGCTTTGGCGGCGGCTCTAGCTCCGGCGGCTCTTCAGGCACAGCAAGCGGCAATCGCTCAAGCGCCATCTATACAAAATCAGGATCTGGCACAGCTTTCCGCCGTTGGGGATGCAAGAGAGCAAATGGCACAGGCAGAGCTTCAAGACCAAGTTGATCGCTTTAACTTTGAGCAAAATCGTGATCAGCAAAAACTTCGTGATTATATGGCTTTGGTATCTGGTGGGACGGTGGGCAGTCAAACCGTTGAGCCAGTTTTTAGAGACCGAACATCGTCAGCACTTGGCGGCGCTTTAGGTGGCGCACAGTTAGCCTCCTCGATGGGGATGAGTAGCGGCTTGGGTGCTATCGGCGGTGGTTTATTAGGGATGTTATAGGAGTAAGCGATGTCATTCGGTGGAGGCAATAAAGTCACAAACGGTCTGTTAGGCACTGGCATGAGAGACCCACGCACGCAGGGCATTTTGCAGGCGAGTGCCGCATTGATGCAGGCTGGCGCTCCGCAAGTAGGAAGGCCGACATCTTTGGGCGGCAATCTAGGTGCGGCGATGGCGGCTTATAATCAGGCTTATAACACAGCCGAACAGTCCAACTTTGACCGCCAGAGGCTTGGGGCAAACGATGAAATAAATAATCGTTACAAAACAGCGCAAGCGGCTCAGATGGAAAAAACGGCAGCACGTGCCGACTTGCCTATTACTGAGGTGATCGGCGGCGGCGCCTTTTTGAAAATAACTGACCCAGAGACTGGCGAGGTTTCATTCAAGAAAAATGAAGAGGTAGCCGATTATTTGTTAGACAGTAAAAAGGCGAACCAAAGGCCAGGAACATTATCTGACAGCCTAGCTAAACAGCAAACAGAAGATTTGGACTCAATTAGAACCGTTCAAAATATTAATGAGCAAGTTGAGGATTTCCTCGATGATATTGACGAGGGCGAGTTAGTGTTTGGTATGACATCTAACTTGGTGGATTCAAAGATGGGTCAGGCCGTTGGTCTAGGTGGGGGCAAATACACACAAAAGCGCAACGAGTTTAGACGCTTTATGAACCGTTTGAGAAACGAGCTTCTGCGTATTGCGAAGGGCGTGCAGACAGATGGTGATGCCCAGCGTGCGTTGGATGAGTTGCTTTTGCCTGATGAGTCTCTAACAACCGAAGGCGTCAAAGGCGCTCTAGAATATCTTTACAGCACAAACACATCGACCATAGCCCGTCTGCAATCGAAGGTGGATGATTTGCGTGGGGCAAAAGGAATGAAGCCTTACGACTTCGGGTCAAATGACAGTCTGATGGGCGTTACTATTGGAGGCGCAAATAATGGCACAGATTAATCTTGGCGGTCAAATGGTTGAGGTTTCAGACGATTACAACGACCTGTCTGAAGCCCAGCAAAAGAAATTCCGCCGCCGTCTCGCAAGGCGCATGGATATTGATTTGACGCCCAAGCCAAAAGAAAAAGAATCCACAGGCATTGATGATATTTTGCGTTTCGGTGTTGGGCAAGGGCTGGCTCTGGGCTTGGGTGATGAGATCGAAGCAGGCGCACGCTCTTTATTTGAGGATCGTTCTTATTCAGATATTCGCGATGATATTCGCAAGGATATGGATTCCTATAGAGAGGACAATCCAGGCAAGGCGCTTGCTATGGAATTGGGCGGTGGCCTTTTGACTGGCGGTGCTGGATTGGCACGCGCAGGCGTTGGCGCAGGCGTGCGAGGCGCAATTACGCAGGCCGCAAAAGTCGGTGCGGGGACAGGCGCTGTTGCGGGTTTTGGAACAGGCGAAGGTAGCGCAACAGATCAGGCTCTCAGCACAGTTACAGGTGCAGGGCTGGGTGCTGGATTAGGTGCGGCACTCCCTGCGGCTGGCACTGTAGGGAAAAAGTTTTTTGTTGACCCTATCATGCGCTCAACAGGGTTAATGAGCAAAAAGGCAACCGATAAAGCCGCTGACATGAAAATCCTACAGGCGCTAGAAGAGGAGGGCGCAACCCCTGCCTCCGTCCAGCAACAGTTGGACAATTCTGTGGACGGGACAATGCTAGCCGATGTCACAGGTGAAGCTGGCAGAGGCACAGCTAGAGGCGCAACAGTAGCTAGCGGCAAAGCCAGAACCATTGCAGAAGATGCGCTAGATACAAGGCAGGCCGATGCAGGCTTTGCTATGGCAGATGATTTGGCAGAATCTGTGGGTGTAAATAAGTCAGCTACTGAAGCGCTTGATGAAATCGTAACCCGCCAGAGCAATTCGGCAGCAGGCGACTTCAGAAAAGCATTTGAGGTCGAGAACGCCGATGGCTCTTCTGTGGCTAGACTGATGGACTCTTCCGACCTAGCGGACATGGCAAACACTAGCGCATTTCAAAAGGCTTTCAATGCGGCAAAGCGTCTGGCCTCCAACGAGGGGAAAGCCATGCCGACATATAGGGAGTTCGTGGACTCCTTTGGCAAAGGGAAAACCCCGATTGATTTGACCGCTCAGCAGGGGCATTACATAAAAATGGGGTTTGACGCAACCATTGACTCCGGCAAACGTTCCGGCTCTCTTTCAAACGTAGAACAGGGGCAAGTCAAAAATCTCCGGACTCAATTAAAGGACATTTTGAACAAAAACGATGATTATCGGGTGGCAAACGAGTCTTTTGCCGGAGATGCGGCTTTACGAGATGCAGTTGATGAAGGCTCACAAATATTTAAGTCAAAGCGTCCGGAACAAATCAAAAAAGCTGTTTCCGAAATGTCAGAGTCTGAAAAAGAGGCGTTTCGTATCGGGGTTGCACAGGCGGTTCGCGACAGAGTTAGCGACCAGCGCACTTTAGGAAACTCCGCACAGGACTTGTTTAAAAGCCAGACTTATAAGGACGTCTTGCGGGAGGCTTTCCCTGACCAGCAGACCTTTGATGCGTTCACAGACCGTATGAACCAGCGCATCAACCAAGAGGTCACCCGCACAAGAGTTAAGCCTTCTAGCGGCTCAAAGACAGCATTTGCAGAAGCTGATGGGCGCGAATTTAAAGAGAACGCCGACATTTTGGCAAATCTGCTATCTGGCCGACCAGTGGCAGCAGCCGGACAGGCTTTGGGTCGCGTTACTCAACAGCAGTCCGGCGGTATGGGGCAACGCATCGCTAGGGATATGTTCTCTACCGACAGAGGGGTGCAACGTGCAGTTTTAGATCGCCTCGCGCAAGTACAGCGGGCGGAACAGGAAAGGCTGGGTCGCTCCGGTCTATTAGGTACACGTGTCGGCGGTTCTGTCGGGGCGGCGTCTGGATTACTTTCAGGAGGTAAATAATGCCAATTAACGACATTCGGGCGCTGAGTAAAACCGCCTCATCTAACACCGATATTCTGGGGACAGATATCGCTGAAAACTGTGCCGCTTCTGGCATTAACGATGCAATTCGTGGAATGGGAAAAATCATTGCTGATTTTGCAGATGGCACAGAGGGTATTACCGGAATCACAATCCAAAACAGCGCTGGCACTAGCAAATACAAACTCGTGGTTTCAGGCACTAACTTGGTTTTGTCTTACAACGGAACAGACATCTTAAAGGTAGAGTCCGATGGACATATCACCTCTGTCGATGATGTCACAGCCTTTGGTACAATCTAATGCCTGCTATAGCTAGCACAGGGGAAGTATCTCTATCCGATTTGGCAACGGAATTTAATGATACTCAGCCCAACTCCATGAGCGAGTTTTACCGCAACGGAGATCGCGTTCCAGGCAACAACTCAAACGTTCCAACCGCAGGGCTTATGCGGATTTCTAACTTTCGGGGCGCAATCAATCAGATCGAACAAACCGCCTCCAACGCTTCAAATGTAAGTCTATCCACCGTCTTTGGCAGCGATTGGGCTTCAACTGTTCCAAAAGTTTACACAGTCCCATCTGGTGTTACCGTTGGTGGGACAAGTGGCACAGCCGCAATAACAGCCTCCTCAACGATGCAAGGCACTTTGACAATTGAAGTGACAGGCTCTGTGATTGGCACTGGAGGTGCGGTAGCTGGTAGCGGCGGCGATGCTATTTCCAATGCGGCATCCGGCGTGACACTGACCGTTAATAACGGCGGTTTAGTTGCCGGAGGAGGTGGCGGTGGAGGTGCTGGCGGTACTGGTGGCAACGGTTATTATAGCAGTACATCTTCTAGTAGCCCAAATTATTCAAATGCTTATCGCTGGTACAGAAGAAGTAATGTTGGTGCTAGAGCATATTGGGGCAACGGTTCTGTTCCTGCGGCATCTAGTTCAAACATCAACGTAACAACATTAAGTTCTGGTAACGCAACTTATACCAGAGGTGTGTTTGTTACAGGTTTAGAAAATGGAGAAGCGCAGGGCTATAAGGTCTCACGCACTGCTACTACAACCACATATACTAACGGTGGAGGTGGCGGCTCTGGGGGTGTTGGACAAGGTTATAACCAAACCAATGCATCTGGTTCGGCTGGCGCATCCGGCGGCACAAATGCTGGTGCGGGTGGTACAGGTGGTGCTGGCGGCACTTATGGAAATGCTGGTGGCACTGGTGGTACTGGAGCAAATGGCAATAGCACAAATGGCAGCGCTGGCTCATCCGGTGGTTCTGCGGGTGCGGCGGTAAGCGGCACAGCCCTTTCTGCCTACACAAATAACGGGACAGTCAATGGCACAGTCTCCACCTAATAACCAAGACATCGTAAATCCAAAGGATCGGCTTGAGGTATGCAAGTCGTGTGAGTTTTATCGCTCATCAATTAAGCAATGCAAAAAATGCGGGTGTATTATGCCAGCGAAGGTTCTCTTTTCTTTTGCTAAATGCCCACTAAAAAAATGGAGATACTCCGATGAAATATACTCTAAACTCTATTGAGAACGGGGTGGCAAACGTAACTTATGCTGATGGTTCATGGGCTGAGTTTATTGTCACCTCTGATATGGCACAGGCCGACATTGATGACTTGGCATATCAGTTTAAGCCAAAGACAGGATCTAACCCTGACTTCCTGATTAATCAAGTGGGTATCCAGCGCGATGCTACAGCAAAGCCAGAAGAGGTGCCAGCAGTCGAAGAATTTGTGGATGAGCGTCCTCAATGGCTGATTGATAGAACAGAGGCTTATGGGACTCTTCAGTCTCAAATCGAATATATCACTGAGAACGGTTTGGAAGCGTGGCAGACCCATGTTGCTCAAATCAAGGCGGACAACCCCAAGCCTACGGAGTAAATCATGGCGAAAGATAAATTCACAGATTACGACTCAACTGCCTCAAATAATCTTGAAGTTGGGGGCGTAAATCTGGCGGAGAATAGCATGTTGCCCTCTGATGTCAATGGAGCGTTCAGGGAGCTAATGAGTCATTGCAAAGATTTTGCAGAAGGGACTTCAGCCGTAAATTCAATCAAAATTCAAGACTTTGAAATCACTGAGGATGCTTCCGGCAACCTCGTCATCAAAGCTTCAGGGACAACTATTGCCAAGCTGACAACGGCTGGCAAACTTTCTGTCGCTGATGACTTGGTGGCATTCGATTCACTCTAGGAGGGTTAAATGGCTGTTAAGGCGTCAGGCGCGATATCTTTTGCAACTGACATCGTGGGGGAATTTGGCGGGACAGCACCCTATGCGATGTCTGATTATTACAGGGGCGGCAGCAAAGTACCGAACATCACAGATAACAATAGCATTGGTGCTTCCGGCCTCATCCGCTTCGGTGGTTTTTATAGCGCCCTGAATGAAATCCTCCAGGCGTTAACAGGCACTAATATCAGCCTATCCTCAATCTTTGGATCTGATTGGACAGCTACCACACCCAAAAGAGCAACAATTGCATCAGGCGTTACGATAGGCGGTACTGGTGGGACAGCCGCAATAACTATCGAAAGCACGATGGGCGGAACGATTACCATTGTTATCACCGGATCTGTTCTTGGCACTGGTGGATCTGCTGGAGGCTCTGGCGGACACGCAATCTTATGCTCCGTTTCTGGCGTCACTTTGGAAGTGGAATCAGGCGGTCTGTTAGCTGGTGGCGGTGGCGGTGGTGGCGCTGGCGGTTCTGGTGGTAATGGTAGTTATTCATCGTCATCTACTACTGGTCAGTCTTGGACTAACTTTAGATTTTGGCGGATTGAGGGTTATTATGGCGGTCAAGCAGGTTTTGATGGCTATAACTTTGGTGTCACCCAAAACCAAACATCTAAGTCCGCAGGTAGTGCTGTTTATTACAGAGGCAATTACCGACAAAGCATGGACGGTGTGCAATAC
>VMHT01192045.1_pt1 | contig 20934 bp, 25 predicted proteins | sample 4693611 | NCBI WGS metagenome assembly VMHT01 (sample SAMN12280063, study PRJNA550983) | marine metagenome | isolation source: seawater sampled from same location over 5 years 0.02-0.2 micron viral filtrate | place: USA: collected off the coast of southern California halfway between the port... ...
AATTACTATGTCGTCATTAGCTCCAGAGATACAGTTTGCCTTAGAAAAGATCATAGGATTTTTAGGAGCTGTAGAGCCAACTTCCTTAGCATGAAGATGAAAATTTTTTCCTACACAAAAATAGTTCTTAGGATTATTTATAAAAGGCCCAATTCTTGTTTGAGAACTAATTTCTTTTTGCTTTGATAGATCTATCTTTTTTATTTTTTCTAAATATTCATTATTAAATGTATTTGAAGATAAGTTATCAATTTGATCAGAAAGATCTCTGATCACATTAGTTTTATCTAAAGCAGCAATTTTCTCATGCCCAGCCTCACCAACTCTTAATAATTTCATGTAATAATTTTAGATAAGAATTATCTATTTTACAAATTTTTTAATTCTCTCTTCTGTGGTTGTATCTGGACCAGAATAAGGAGTTTCGTAAGAATTCGTACGAGTTAAAACGTCAATTCCTTTTGTAAAAATAAAGATAAAGAAAATTATAAAAAATACTGCAAAAATTTTTGCTGGATTATAGTTTCCAGATTGAAAAACACTAATAGGTTGTTCTTGTTTTTTGTGAAAAAATTTAAACGTTAAATAAACAGCAATGATTAAACCGATGTGTCCCATGACTACACCAGCCCAACCAAAGATGAAAGAAGTCATAGAAAAAACATATAAGCTGAAAACAGTAGACCAAACAAAAGATAATACGATTAATATTTGTAATCTAACTGCTTTAGGTAAACTTCTAAGGTCATTTTTAGAGTCGTCGAACATAATATTCGCGCTATCAATCATAAAAGCTTTTAATTTATCAATCATATTTGATTTATATCTTTTATGATAAAAAAGTAAATTACTACAATTGTTGTGCAGTTTTTCTTACTTTTTCCATATGTTTTTCAAAAATCTCTTTAGGCATATCAGGTAAGACTTCATAGAAACGAAGATATTTTACCTTCATTCCACATAAGCCGCTAAAGACCATTTTTTTAATTCTTCTTGGAATTTGTTGAATAATTGCTGAGACAAAAAAACTAGGGCCTCCATAAGTCATACTTATTATCGCAGTCTTGTCTTTGAGCATGTTTGGTACTGGAAAACCGTAGTTTCGAAAAACTTTCTTATATTTAAACGCCCAAGGGGGAGTAAAAACATTTGCAATAAAATTTTCGGTAGCAGAATTCATTATGTAGTTATGACAAGGACTCATTACCATCATAATATCAGCTTGTTCTAATCTTTTTCGATAATCTAAAATTTGTTCATCAGGGCCGCCACCGTCCCAGAATTTTATTTGTTTTTCGTCATAGACATTTACTAGATCAATTTCATGTCCAATTTTCTTAGATTCTTCTATGAAGGTATCTCTTATTGCTGCATTAAAACTTGAACCAGATTTATATCTATTGTGACCAAAAATAATAAATATTTTTTTTGACATTAGTCACTGTCTATATCTTTTTCTTTTTCTTTCCAGAAAAAAATACCACTACCAATACCAATTGCTATCGCCGAAACCACCCAGGCATATTCCTGTTCGCTGTAAAGTACCAACCCACCAAATACAATAAGGATTATTCCAAGTGTTTTATTATTCATTGACATTTAATACGCTTATATTAAAGTTTGCCTATCCATAAGTCATGGAAAAAAAGACTCGGCATTCGCATGCCGGACTCCATAAGGGAGTTGCAAAGCGGTTGAAGAAAGGAGATGTGATGGATAGATTTTCACGTTTGCTTGGTAAGTTCAGCCGAGAAAAGTCAGAGGCTAAACTAGCAAGTACACTTAATAAAAAAGCTGAAGCTCCAGAAGCAAATGCTAATGGAACATCAGGCTATTTGATTAAGGAAGGTCCAAATGCAGGGAAAATTCTCAAGCATTTAAAAACTGACCGATCAAAACTTTAACTAATCTTATGGAGTGGGGTTTCAATACCCCACTCAAGCCTTTAATATCTCATAAATGGATAAACAAAATTTCTACGATCTTAATTTTGATCAATTAAAAAATTTCTTAATTGAAAAAGCAGAAGTAGATGAAAAAAAAGCTAAGATGCGTGTTCAGCAAATGTTTAATGCTGTTTACAAAAAAAACATTAAGAGTTTTGATGAGCTCACAACCTTTGGTCTTGAGCTTAGAGATAAGATTAAAAATTTGATATCTTTAGAAAAACCTAAAATTATTGATGTTCAAAAATCAAAAGATGGAACAATTAAATTTCTTTTAGAACTTAAAGATAAAAGAAATGTTGAGACAGTTCTTATTCCAGATAAAACTCTAACTCGTTATACAATATGTTTATCCGTTTCTGTTGGCTGTTATTTATCATGCGAATTTTGTGCAACAGCACAAATTTCAAAAAGCCTTGTAAGAAATTTAAGCCCAGGTGAGATTATTTCTCAAATTATTTTGTGCAAGGATTACATAGATGACTGGTCTATTCAAAAGAAAATAACTAATCAAGTATTAATGGGAGAAGGAAGTCCATTTTTAAATTTAGACAACGTGAAAATTGCAATTGATAACTCAAAAAATAAAGATGGTTTAGAATATGGAAGAACAAGAATTACAGTAAGCACAGTTGGAGTTGGAATTAAAAAAGATGAAATGAATGCTATTGAATGGGCTGCTAAAGAATTAGATGTATACTTAGCTTGGAGCCTTCACAGTTCAATACCAAAACACAGATCAGAGATCATGCCCATTAATGAGAAGTATTCAATCGACTCTCTTATTCCACAATTAAAAAAATATTATGATCAAACTAAACTTCCTATTTTTATTGAGTGGATTTGTTTAGAAGAAAACATGACCGAAGAACATGCTAAAGAATTAATTAAGATAATGAAAAAAGTTCCCTCAAAACTAAATTTAATTGAATTTAATCCTTTATCTAACAAAGACTTCAAACCTGCCTCTAAAGAAAATATAGATAAGTTTTCTAAAACTATTCAGGATAATGGCTTCTTATCTTTATTTAGAAGAAGTAGAGGAAGAGACATTAATGCATCTTGTGGTTCCCTAGCAAATAAGAAAGCTGTAGCTAATGGATAATCTTCATATTTTTTTAGGAGCTACAGTAGCGGATGCAGCAGCGAGACCTTTACATTGGGTTTATGATCCTAAGAAATTAAAAAATTATTTAAAGGGTAAAAAGGAAATTACTTATTTAAAACAAAATAAAAGTCCTTTTTATTCAATCAAAACAGGGAACGTCTCTGGTTATAATGATGTAGCCCAGGTTATGTTTAAGACTTTAATGACAACTAAAAAAAAATCTGAAATTTTAGAAAACTTTAAAAAAAATATTATTAAAAATTTTGGTCCCGGCTCTGCTTATTGGAAAAATCTTAAACTTAGAAAAAAATATAAAAAGATTAAATGGAAAAAACCTATGAATGGTCCTTGGATCCATCAAAATATACTTGAGACAATTCAAAATATAAAAGCAAAGAAAAATATCACTGGAGGCACAAAAGTTAACGAGTCCGATGGTTACTGCGCTGCACTTCCTTATTACCTTTATAATAATAATGAGAAAGATTTGAAAAAAGTAATCAGAAGTGTAGCTAATTCTAAGATTAATGAGACATATGCTTTAGCTAAATTAAAGATTATTGATTTAGCAGCTAATGGTGAGAAAAAGCCTGTTCAGATATTTGCGAGAAAATATAAAAAAAATAGATACTTCAAAGATGTAATTATCAATATCAAAAAAGTGTTAAGATATAAAAATCAAAATCATATTAGCGTTGTTAAGAAATTTGGAAAAGCTTGTAGCTATCCGGGAACTTTTATGGGTTCAGTTCATGCCATGATTTCTTCAAAAACATATAAAGATGCAGTGTATAAGACTATAAAAGCAGGTGGTTGTAACTGTTCCAGAGCTAATTTTGTAGGGGCTTACTTCGCAGCATTAAAAGGTTATGAAAACATTCCGACGTCATGGATAACAAAAGCTCTTCCAGCTAAAAATATTTCAAAATATATTTAACAATGTAGTATATTGAATGATGGATTCGATACTCACATTACTAATTATTGTTTTATTAATTGGTAATTTTATAGCGGTAATATTACTGCTTAAAAGAAAACAACCCGACCAAGTTGACAATAGCCAGATTTTAAAAGACGAGGTAAGTTCTTTAAAAAATTCATTCAGTCAGTCTTTCGGTTCAATGAGCAAAGAAATCGCAAAAGATATGACAGGCGCTTTAACGAAAGTAGATGAAAAAGTTGGCGTGTTTAATCGCCAAGTAAGTGAACTTAATAAAAGTCAGGATAATTTTAGCAAGATACTAAGCGGTGTAAAAACTTATGGAACATTAGCAGAATTTGGTTTGGGCGCCCTTTTAAAAGATTTGTTGCCTGCATCACAATATATAGCGAATGTTAAAATGAAAGAAGATACTTCTGAAACAGTTGAGTTTGCAATTAAGCTTCAGGATGTTTTGCTGCCAATTGATAGCCATTGGCCTGTAGAAAAGTATAAAGCTATTGATGATGCATACAATGTAAATGATAAAGAAGCTCAAGCAGAAGCGAGAAAAGATTTAGCAGCTGCATTTAGATTAAAAGCAAAAGCAGTTAATACAAAATATATAGCACCACCAAAAAGTACAGATTTTGCAATTGTTTACGTTCCAACCGAAGGTCTTTTTGCAGAGCTATCAAGTTATAGAGACCCAAAAACTAAAGAATTACTTCTTCAAGAGTTAAGAATCAAATACAAAGTAACAATTTCAGGACCAAACACTCTTTCTGCTTTGTTACAATCTTATCATTTGGGATTTCAAACTTTAAAAGTACAACAACACGCTACACAAATTTATAGTGATTTAAGAAATATAAGCTCTAGATTTGATAAACATTTTGACGGAATAAAAGATTTAAGAAAAAAACTTGAACAAGCAATGACAGCGACTGATAGTTTTGGGAGAGACGCGAGATCAATAATGAATTCACTTTCTAATATTAAAGACCCCCAACAGGTAAAAGAAACATTAGAGGAAAATTCACAAAAGATAAAAGTTCTTAAATAGATTTAATATGTCTAATTTTGTCTTTTATGATTTTGAGACTAGTTCATCTAATAAATATTGGGGACAAATAATCCAAATTGGAGCTGTTCTAACTAATGATAACCTTGATGAATTAGATAGGTTTGATGCAAGATGCAGACTAAGTCCCGGGGTTATTCCAGAAGCGATGGCTCTTATTGTAAATAAGTCTACACCCAAAATGTTAAAAAACTCAAACTTATCTCATTATGAGATGATAAGACAATTTGTTGAAACATTAAAAAGGTGGGGTAAAGCAACTTACATAGGATTCAATAGCATTGAATTTGACGAAGAATTTTTAAGATGTACTTTGTTTCAAACTTTGGAATACCCCTACATAACAAGCACTAACGGTAATACTAGAGGAGATGTTTTAGGTTTAGCTAGAGCAGCAAATTTATATTATCCAAAAACTTTAAAAAATTCTGTAAATGAAAAAGGTAACGACGTTTACAAGTTAGATCAAATGGCACCTCTTAATGGAATTGAGCATGGCGATGCTCACAGTGCAATAGGAGATGTTATGGCAACCGTTGGTATTGCTAAAATAATTTCTAGAAAAGCCCCAAATGTTTGGAAGGCTAGTAAGCTAACCATGGACAAAACACAATCACTAGAAATAATAAAAAAAGAACTTTTCTTTTGTACAAATGAATACTTCTACGGAAGAAGCAGACCTTATGTACAAACTTTTGTTTGCCAACATCCACAATATCAATGGCCTTTATGTTTTGATTTAAGACATGATCCCAAGCCTTATTTAAATATGCCTTTAAAAGAATTGGAGGCTGTTATGAAAAAACAACCAAAATTTATAAGAACCGTAAGACATAATAAACACCCAGTAATTATGAACCCTTCTTATGGTGATAAATTTGATGAATATAAAACCATTGGATTGACTAAGCTTAAAGAAAGAGCTGATATGGTAAGAAAAAATAAAGATTTTGCCGAAAAAATACAGTCTTTAAAACGTTCAGAGGTAGAAGAAAAAGAACAAAGCAAATCTCAAGAAGATCTTTACAATGAAGAAAGCATTTATGCCAAATTTACAACTGCTGACGATAATAAATTAATGCCTGAATTTCATTCGGCTGAATGGGGTAAAAAACTAAGTGTTATTTCTAAATTTAAAGATGAGCGTCTTCAGTATTTTGGTAAAAAACTTTTGTATATGGAAAAACCAGAAATGCTCAGTAAAAATGATTACAATTTAATTCATAAAGACATTGCCAAAAAATTGTTAAGCACCAATAATGAAAAATGGAACACTATTCCTAGAACTTATTCAGAAATAGATACATTAAGAGCAAAATTTGACAAGCAAGAGGATAAAGAAAAATTAAACATACTTGACGAAATTAACGCATACGTTGAAGAGTTAGAAAAACATTATTTATCAGCGTAGTTGACAATAAACTAAAAATACTTATTTAGGGTGTATGGCATTCAAAGACTCTACAGACGAAAAATTTCAAGAACAAATTAACGGAAGTAAATTAAATCTTGTTCAGTTCAGCGCATCTTGGTGCGGACCATGCCAGCAACTAAAACCTATCATAGAAAAGATATCTAATGATATGCCAGATAAGATTGATTGTTATTATCATGATATTGAAAGCCAGCCTAATGAACCTACGAAGTATTCAGTTAGAGGCGTTCCTACAGTGCTTTTATTTAAAGGTGGAAAACTTGTGGGAACTAAAGTTGGATCGACTAGCGAAAAAGATATGCTAGAGTTTATTCAGCCTCATATCTAATTCTCATTCAAAATATTTCCAACATTATAAAGAGAGCCTAAACAGATAATTAGCTTTTTATCTCTAGAGGATATCTTTTTTATTGCATCATCTAAGTTTTTTGCTACATCAACGTTGAAGTGATTTTTTTGAGCAATAGATTTTAAATCCTTAGCAAACATACAGTTTTTTTCATTTTCAATAGGCATTGTTATTATCTTTTTAAAAATTCCTTTGAATTGTTTGATAAATAAGTCAGGTTCTTTATTTTTCATCATTGTCCAAATGGCATATTTAGGCTTTTTAATATCTTTTAGATAAGAGGCTAAGTTTTTGGCATCAGTCTCAGCATGTGCTCCATCAACCATAATTTGCTCGTTCTTATAAAGCTTATTTTTTATTTTTCCTTTTTTTAAATATTGAAATCTTCCCTCGAATGAAATTTTTTGAATAGTTTTTTCAATAACTTTTTTATCTATTTTAAGATCTAAAGATATTTTTATAGCATGACACAGATTCTCTAATAAACCTTTCGAGTGTATGTTTTGATTTTTAAGCTTAATGCTATTTTTTTCATCTTGGTAAAAATATTTATTATTTTTTTTTATTAATTTCCAAGTGTTTGGGTAATTAATCTTACTTTTATTCTTTTTAAGATTTTGTTTAATTTTACCTAAAACGTAAGGAGTTTGTTTACCCACATAAATATTAGTAAAATTACTTAGAAAGCCAACCTTTTGATATATTACCTCATCAAGTGTTTTTTTATTTCTATCTAAAAAATTTAGGTGTTGCTTATTAATATTAACGATTACTTGAGCTATTGGAAAATCAAAAACATTAGTGGAATCTTTTGCAAATAAAGCTCCAGCTTCGATTAAATGATAGTCACTATTTTGTTTTGAAGCATTTAATATATAAACAACTGTAAGAACCTCAAAGATAGTTAAAGGAATTTTTAGTTTTTCAATTAATCTTATTGAGTGTTTAATTTCTTTATAAGTTAAATATCTACTACCCATCCAAAATCTTTCTTTAATATCTTTAAGAGATGGTGAGATATACGCTGTACTAATTTGGTTATTTGCTTCGATAAAACATTGTAGAGAATAAAGAGTAGTAAATTTTCCGCTAGATCCTAAAATATTTATAACATTTTTAAGTTTTTTCTCAGGGTGATTTAATTTTCTAAGAACTAACTTAATTCTCTTAAGATCAAAATTTACAGTTTTATTGAAGAGCTTGTGATTAGCTAGCAGCTTGTAGAGACTTATCGACTGTGACATTGGAGTCTTGTTTAGCTTGAGCCTCTTGTTTTTTCAATAGAACATTTAACAACGTTCCTATCGTTGTATTTAAATATTTTCTCTCTATCACTAAATCAATACCGCCGTGATCTTTCACATATTCTGCAGTTTGGAATTCATCTGGCAGTGTTTCTCTAACAGTATCTTGGATTACTCGTCTACCAGCAAAACCAATTGTAGCTTTCGGTTCAGCAATTAAAATATCACCTAACATTGCCCAAGAAGCTGTTACACCTCCTGTTGTTGGGTCAGTTAAAACTACCATAAAAGGAATATTTTTTTTCTTCAACTCATTTACCGCTAGAGCAGTTCTAGACATCTGCATTAGCGCAATAGAAGACTCCATCATTCTCTGCCCACCTGAACAACTAAAAAAGATATAAGGAATTTTATTTTCGATTGCATGTTGAGCACCAGCAATAAATGCTTCACCTGATGCTGCCCCAAAAGATCCACCTATAAATCTAAAATCTTGAGAACCAACTACAACATCCATATTCTGCACTTTACCTTTTGCAATTAAAACTGCATCGTCTTGACCTGTAAGTTTTCGAGCTGCTTTTAAACGATCAGTATATTTCTTTTTATCTTCAAAATTTAAAGGATCTTCTTTTGGAAGAGGTGTTTCAATTAATTCAAATTCTTTATTGTCAAAAAAAGTATTAAATCTTTCTTTACATGTAAGTTTGTGGTGAGCTCCGCATTTAGGACATACCTTTTGGTTTGACTCCAAATCTTCTTTATAAATTAGGTTTTTACATCCACAAGTAGTCCAGAGATTTTCTTCAATTTTTGATGATTTCTTATCAAAAAGAGATTCTATTTTTGGCTTAATAAATTTTGTTATCCAATTCATATTATTTTTTTTTTAAGACTGTACACAAGTTTATCTAACTTTGTGACAGGATTTTGTCTCATTTTGAGTGAATTAGTAATAGTTTTACACAATAAAGACCCAACCACCAAGCCATTTGCTGATTTTAAAGAAGGTATAGTTTTATCCGTGATACCAAAGCCAATTACTAAATTTTTTTTAGGGTTAATTATTTTAATCTTATTGTAGTTTTCTATTATCTTTTTTGGAGACACTTTAAGTTTACCCCCAGTAGTAGAGAGCATCGATATATAATAAATCATGTCATGAGAGTCTTTAATGATTTTTTTCATCCTTTCTTCAGATGTAGTGGGTGATAAAAGTTGAACAAAATTAATACCTTTTTTTTTGCATTTATTTGCAAAATTTTTATTCTCTGGATAAGGGAGATCAACAATTATAAGACCATCAACACCTGTACTCTTACAATTTTTTAAGAAATTGTTTTCTCCATTTTGGTAAATAAGATTGTAGTAACCCATTAGAATTAATGGTTTAGAAGGATTAGTTTTTTTAAATTTTTTTACAATTTGAAAAACATCTTTAAGTTTAGTGCCATTTTTTAAAGCGCGGTGGGAACTCCCTTGTATCTGACCACCATCAGCTATTGGGGTGTTATGTGGGAAGCCTAGTTCAAGTATATCAGCATGTTTTGAAATTTTATTTAGAATTTTAAGGGAATTATTTTTTGTATTATCTCCTGCAACTGTATAAGTAATCAAAGCAGCTCTTTTTTCTTTCTTACACTTTTCAAAAGCTAAAGCGATTTTAGATTTCATCTGATGTAGGAACCTAATTTTTGTTTTATGATGTCTTTATCTTTAAGACTATCTCCGCATGAATTAACTATTATGACTTCTGATGGTTTTAATTTTGGTGCGATTTTGATTGCTTCTGCGAACGCATGTGATGGCTCTAAAGAAGGTGAAATATTTTCAAGTTTAGAAACTAATTGATAAGCTTTAAGAGCATCCTCATCGCTTGCGGATGTGTATCTTGCCCTTCTAGTATCTTTAAGAAAACAATGCAATGGTGAAATACCAGGATAATCTAAACCTGCTGAAATAGACTCCGTCGAACCTATTTGTCCTTCATTATCTTGAATAACATATTGTGCAGCTCCGTGAAGAATGCCAATCTTAGAATTATTAGTCAATGGCGCTGCATGCAGTTTGCTATTTTTAGGTCCACCTGCTTCGACACCTATAAATTCGGCATGAGTACTCATAAATTCATTCCAAAAACCAGCGGCAGAACTTCCACCCCCAACACAATTAATTAGCTTTAATTTATTTGGCAATTTTCCAAATTCCTCTTTAACTTGTTGCATTAATTCTCTTGATATTTGCGCAGTTGACCAAGCACATATCTTTATAAAGATGTTAGGTCCTACTGTAGAACCAACACACATGTGTGCTGTATCGCAGTTTGATACCCAGAATCTCATACACTCACTTACTGCATCAACTAAAGTTTGACTTCCTGTTGTGACAGGAACTATTTCTGCTCCATTTTTTTTCATTGCTTCAACGTTAGGCCTCTGTCTTTTTATATCTTTAGCTCCCATAAAAATTTTACATTTAAGACCAAATTTTTTAGCTGCCATTGAAAGCATTTTTCCCGCATAACCGGCGCCAGTGTCACCAACGATATATTTTTTACCTGCTTTTTTAGCTATAAGACAGTGAACAGTGGCATTATAAATTTTATGTGCTCCGCCATTAGCCTCCGAAACTACTTTTGCATAAATCTGAGCTCCACGAAGATGATCCGTTAGATTTTCCAGTTTTATAAAAGGAGTAGGCGCCCCTACATAATTTTTAAAATAATGATCTCTTTCGTTAAGAAACTTTTTATCTTTTCTTAATTTTGAAAATAATTTAGTTAAATCGTCTATGGGTTTTTTAAGAGTTTCAGGTATAAAATTACCACCAAATTTTCCACCATACATAAAATTTTTATCATGTTGGTCTATTAAGGGTATATTTTTATTAATTTTTAAGTTCATTAATCTTATTTATAAAATTTCTAATTTTATGATGATCTTTGTATCCTTTTAAATTTTCTCTTTCTAGTCCTGAAGATAAATCTAAGAAATTAAACCCTAATTGACTATATTCTTGAATATTTTCATGGTTGATTGAACCAGCTAGACCAAATTTTTCACCTTTTGGAAGCTTAGGAAGCAAATCTTTTCGAATGCTTTGTGATTTTTCCATAGACGAGGAATCAAACAATATTAGATCTGTTGCATTGTCATAATCTTTGAACAAAGAAATATCTTTTTGATCTCTTATTTTTATAACTTTAATTACTTTGATTCCTATTTTCTTTATTTCATTTACCCTTTCAAATGTTTCAGAACCATGAAGTTGAATAAAATCAAAATTTCCAACAAGATTTTTTTTAATAAACTCATCACTTGGATCTACTGTTACTGCAACAAAAGCAGAATTCTTTTTATCGTATTTTGAAAGTATTTTAATATCAGGTAAATTTATATTACGTGGAGATTTTTCATAAAAAACAAATCCAAGGTAATCTACTTTTAGATCAATACATAACTGAACATCTCTGGTTGGATCTAAACCACAAATCTTTATTTTCATTAACTTAATTTTTTTTCAAGATTTTGAATATTTTTTTTGATATTGCCACGTGTAATTGCTCTTCCAATCACCAACCAATCAGATTTGACTTTTTTTACCTGCATAGAGCGTTTTTGATCATAATTTTTTTTCCCCATTTGCACACCGGGTGTTATAATTTCTTTTTTAAAGATCTTTCTAACATCACTTACTTCATAAGGGCTACAAACTAGAGCATCTAAAGAAGCTTTTTTTGCTAGCTTTGCTTGATGAATTACTAAGTTATTCAAGTTTTTATTGTACCCAATTAATCTTAAATCATTATTATTCAAAGAGGTTAATGTTGTTACACCTACAATTTTCATTGAACCAGAAACTTTTTTAACTTCTTTTAAAGCTAATAATCCTGCTGAAATATGTACTGTAAGATAATTAATTTTTAAATCTTTTCAAGCTTTTACAGTAGATACCATAGTGTTTACTGTGTCATTTAATTTTAAATCAATAAAAATAATTTTATTTTTTAATTTTGATACAAATTGTCTACCGTTTTTAGAGTTCATGAATTCTAATCCAAATTTATATCCAATTTTTATATTATTTGATTTTGTGTGATCAATAATTTTTTTCACTTTTTTAATATTTGTAGTATCACAAGCTATAAATATTTTTCTTTTCATTCGTTAATTGTTTTGTTTATTTTTTTTGATGCCTTAAATCTTACTTTAACACGTTCCGGTTTATAAATTAACTCTGATGTTGCAGGATTTCTTAAATTAAAATTTTCCTTTAATTTTTTAAGATACCAGCGACCAAGACCTTTAATATGAACAGTTTTTTGATCTTTTAAAGCATTTAAAATACTTTCAGAGAAAACATCTAGCACTGTCATTAATTCCGAATTATTAAGTTGGGGATTTCTTTCTTTAAGCTGCTTAATAAGCTTTTGTCGAGACAATTATTTTTTTTCTTTTTTATCTTTTTTTCCTAGAGCAGTTTTAAATATCGAAGCTAGTTTTTGCCCTGATGTTGTAGCATTTTTCCCAAACTTTTTGATTAAACTTTTTTGCTCATCTTTTTGAGCTTCTTTTGGAGATAATCTTAGAACTCTTTTTTCAAAGTCTAACTCTACAATTTTGGAGTCTAACTTTTCACCTCCAGAGAAAATATCGCTTCTAGCATCAGCAGCTTCTAACGCTAGGTCATTTTTTCTAATTGTTGTTATTATTTTCTTTTCAGAATCAGCAGATACTCTAATCGAACCATTTTTTAAAACCTCAATAACTCTTGCCGTTATGACATCACCTACTTTTTTATTATTTTCTCTAAAAAAGTCCCAAGGATCTTTATCTAAGGCGCGTTTGCTTATTTTTGCTTTTTCGTCATCAATACTGACTAATTTTACATCTATGGTTTGGCCTTTACTATATTTTTTTAATTCTTCAATATTTTCTGAAAAACTCAATTCCTTCCAATGAACCATTGAAGTTATTCCAAAATCAACTAAATCTCCAAAAAGTGCCTTATCAGTCACGTTGTTCACTTTAAATTTTACTGTTGTGTTTAATTTATCTTTTAATTTATCCCACGGATTAGGAAGCGTGCTTTTATAGTCTAATGAAATTCTTCTTTTATCTTTTTCGATACTTAAAATTTTTACTGAAATTTTACTACCCACAGAAAAAACTTTATTTGGTTTAATTGTTTTAGAGGTATGACTGAGAAAACTTTGATGGATTAACCCTTCTATATTTTTTTCTAAAGATGCAAAAGCACCATAGTCTTGCAGCTTAACAATCTCTGCGGGATAAATAGAACCAATTTTATATTTCTTTTCAATATTTTCATAAGGGTCTTCATTTAAATCTTTCACGCTAGCTGATATTCGATTTGTTTCTGGATCAATCTTAATAATTTTACATTTTAGGGTTTGGCCAACGGAGACAAGATCAGATGGTTGTTTTACTCTTCCAAAATCGAGATCTGAAACATGAACTAACATATCTAAATTATTATAAGAAACAAATACGCCCCATGAATTTACGGCTCGAACAATAGTATCTACAATCATTCCCTCTTTAATTGATTTAAGGGCCTCTGCTATCTCTGCATTTTTATTCTTTTCAAGCACAGCTCTTCTTGAGCAGCTTACATTTCCTCTTGTTTTTTCTAATCTAACAATCTTTACTTTAATTGGAGTTTTCATTAATCGATCAACAGCGGCACCTCTTATAGGTTTTGTATCAAGGTGAGACTGAGGAAGAAATGCGCTAATCGCACCATTAAAAAGTTCACATATAAAACCACCTTTAATTTTGTTTTTAATAACCCCTGTAAGCTCTTCCTCTTTTTCAAAGGCAGAAAGACATTTTTCCCATGCAGCAAAACTTTTTGCTTTTTGATAACTAAGTATAATTTCACCTGAACGCATACTTTCAATTCTTTCTAAAAAACAATTAATTGTGTCCCCAACTTTAAGTTTTGAAAGTTCTTCTTCTGTAAATTCTGTTAAAGGTATCATTGCTTCAGATTTAGCTTTTGCATCACAGACAATATAAGATTTAAGTATTTCAACTACTTTAGCTTTTATGACTTGATTTTCGATTAATTTTCTATCTTTTAAATCTTGATCTAATAATTTAGCAAATTCCTGGTGTTTTGGATCGCTTGTATTAACTTCTTGTTCTATTCCCATATTTTTGTTTCAAAACTCTTTCTATATATTTAGACATTTTGGCTACCATAGCTTTTTTGCCTTTTTTTGTGGTGTTTACAACTATAGCATCAGGATGTTTTTGTAAAGGTGAAATACTACGAGTTCTATCCATTAAATTTCTATCAAATAAGGCTCGTTTAACTTCATTATAATTAATTTTAGGTGACTTTTTTTTAAGTTCATTAAATCTTCTACGTGCTGCTACATTTAAATTACAAATAAAGAAAAACTTAACATCTGAATTAGGTAAAATTTTAGTGGAAGCATCACGTCCCTCAAGAACACAACATTTATTTTTTTTAATAAAATCTTTTTGATAACTCTTTAAAATATTTCTTATTTTTGAATTTTTTGCGATAATTGAAGTTTGGTTTGAAATTTCAGGTGTATGTAAATTTAATTTATTTAAATTTTTATAATTTAGATTTTTAAATTTTTTTTTTAGAAAACCTATTATTTTTTTGGGCTTTTGTTTTAAAATTAAAAAACTAGCATATCTATAAAGGAGACCGCTGGATAAAAAAGCAAGATTATATTTTTTAGCAACAAGCTTTGCACCAGTAGATTTTCCAGTTGCCGCGCCACCATCACAAGTTATTTTTAATATCTTATCTTTTAATTTCAAATTTTACTCCAAAATTATTTTTCATGATTTTTAAAAAAGACGGACTTGATGTGAAAACAGTTTCAAAGTTGCTAATAGATATTTTAGCTCCAGTTAATAAACCAAATATAAAAGAACTCATACATATTCTATGATCACCTAGATTTGGAATTTTAATAACATTGTCGGCAGCACTAAATAAGCCTCGGCCAAAAATTTTTAACTCACCATTAGAATATTTTGATCTTATATTTACCTGACTTAAAATTTTTTGCATTTCTACAATTCTGTTACTTTCTTTATTGGTTAAGTCATTAATTCCTCTAAAAGTAGAGGTTCCTTTTATCAAACTAGCCATAACGAATAAAATTGGGTACTCATCTGTCATATTTGTATAGTAAAATTTTGAGGCGTTTAATGGCCTTAAGTTACTACTTTTCACAACAATATCTCCACGTAATTCATTATTTGTTTTTTTCAAATTATAAAATTTAATTTTTGCTCCTTGTTTTTTTAAAAGATGATAAAAACCAGTTCGAGTTGGATTTAAACCTACGTTTTTAATTTTGAGTGTAGAACTTTTATTAAGCAGAGTAAGAGCAGAAAAAAAAGCAGCTGAAGATGGATCGTTTGGTACAAAAATTTTACTCGGATTTAGAAAATTTTTTCCATGAATAGTAATTATTTTTTTTTGCTTATTATCAATTTTGATAGTTTGAGAATTATTTAACAGCATATTTTCTGTATGATCTCTACTCCTGTGTTGTTCTATAATTTTAGTGTTTCCAAATGAGTTTAAGCCTGCAAAGATTACTGCACTTTTCAGCTGAGCTGAAACGCCTGCTTTATAGTTTATCCCAATTGGAATTTCTGAAGAAGTTAATTTCAAGGGTAAATTAAATTTATTTTTTGGTCCAAAGCTTGCTCCAAATTTATTCATTAGTTTTATTAAATTTTTCATACTTCTTTTATTAAGTGAATGATCCCCCTCAAGGTGAACCGAAATACCAGGGGTTGTTGACAAAATACCTATTATTAGCCTTGCTAATGTTCCTGAGTTACCAAAATTTAATTTCTTATTTTTTTTTAGTCGAAAAGATCCAATTCCTTTACCATATATATAGTATTTTTTTGGTCTAATTTTTTTTATTTTAACTCCAAGAGTTTTCAAACATTGAATTGTAGACAAAACATCTTCCGACTCTAAAATATTATTAGCAATCGTAATGTTTTGACTAATTGCTCCAATCAAAAAACTTCTGATAGAAATAGATTTATCCGAGTCAACTATTATAGTTTTTTTAAATGCATTAATTTTATTATTTAAAATTAGTTTAAAGCTTGTTTTGGTCATTTTTAAGAAAACTCAGAACCAAAATAATATTTTATTGCTTTTGAAGATTTCAATATTTCGCGCGAAGTTCCTTCAGCAATTATAGATTGCTCACCTAGAACGTAATTACGATCTGTTATATCAAATAAATTTTTAACATTATGATCAGTTACCAAAATAGCAGTACCATTTGATTGTATTTTTAAAATATATTTTTGGATATCTTGGATAACCAAAGGATCCAAAGCAGCTAAAGGTTCATCCAATAAAACAATTCTTGGATTATTTATCATAATTCTGGCCATCATCAATCTTCTTATTTCGCCTCCAGATAATACAGAGGCATTTAAAGTTCTTAAATGTTGTAAATTAAATTCATCTAGAAGCTTTTCAGTGACAGTTTTTTGATTTATGGAGCCCTTAACACTCATTTGAGCTATACCGAGTATATTGTCGTATACAGACATATCAAACACACTTCTTTGTTGAGGGAGATAACCAAGTCCCTCTTTAGCTCTTAAATGTATAGGAATTTCTCCAATAGATTTTTTATTTAATAGAATTTTACCACTCTCAGGCGACTGTTCTCCAATACACATAGAAAATAGAGTTGTTTTACCAGATCCATTAGGACCCAAAATTCCAACACATTCACCAGGATAAACTTTTAACGAAAGCTTTTTTAGTATTGGCCTTCCATTAAAAGACTTACTAATGTCTTTTATTTCAAAAATTGGACTGTCTTTTTTAAATTTTAAAATTCTAAAACTTTTTTTCATTAAATTTTAATAAAGTATTTACATAATTATTATTTTTTGACTCAATTTCAAGAGATTGTTTTTTTAAATCAAAAATTAATGACTCAGCATTTAATTTTCCTTTACTATCTACAAAATTTACATCTCCTAAAATTTCTAAAGATCCTTTTGAATTTAGATATTCCGCACTATTTGCATATAAGACACTATTTCGATAATTTGCTACAATACTTCCTGAAAACTTCATGTCTAAAGTCTTGTTATTATAAACTCCAAGCTTAGAGCTTATTTTTAATATTGAACCATCCTTAAAATAAAAATTAGCGGTCACACCTTTCATATCAATAATTTCTTGGTCAAGTTCTTTACTTTTAGCTTCTTCAGATTTCAAAATATATCTATTACCCGATAAATCAATGCCAGAGTATTCTATATTGTAAAAAATATTCGATTCATCTTCTAATTTTTCATTAGGAGCTTTTTTTTTATCAACTGCCGTAATTGAATTAATCATTGGATCATTAGTATTTCTTTTTGTGTATGTTAAAAAAACTATAAGTGTTACCAATAAGAGCAGGCTAAATTGAATTAATCTTAATTTCCTTTTTCTACTGATCATTTAATTCCATTTTTTAACAAAGAATGTATATGTATTATCCCTTTTAAATTTTTTTTTATTTTTTTCATGCTTTTATCAGATGCAACCAAAAGACTAGTAATTTTTTTTTCACTCATAACTGCTAATGCTTTTGAAGCGGGCATACTTTCATTAATTATAAAAGGATTTTTTGTCATTAATTTTTCTAAATTATCGTTTTTATTTACTTTATTTAATTCTCGCCTTAGATCACCATCGGTTATAATTCCTGCAATGTCATTATTTTTAAGAACAATAATTATACCAAGATTTTTTTTATTCATTATTTTTAAAGCTTCGTTAAAATCTTTTTTAAAATTTATTGTTGGCATCTTATTGCCACTAACCATTATATCTTTTGCTAATAGTAAAGAATTTCCAATGTTTCCTCCTGGATGAAATATCTTAAATTTTTCTTTAGAAAATTTCATTTTATGCATTACAGTTGTTGCGAGACAATCTCCTAGTAATAAAGTTATTGAAGTGCTTGAAGTTGGAACCATTCCAGTTAAGTCAGCTTCTTTTACTTTTGGAAGAATTAATTTTACATCACTAGCTTTTATCAAAATACTATCTGTTCTTGATGCTACTCCGATTATCTTAATTTGGTATCTATTTGCATATTTAAGTAAATTATTTAATTCAGAAGTATTTCCTGAATATGAAAAAATTATCAAAAGATCTTTTTTCTCTATTTGACCCATATCTCCATGAAGTGCTTCAGTGGGGTGACAAAAGAAACTAGGTATACCCACACTAGAGAAGGTTGCAGAGATTTTTCTTGCGATTAGCCCAGATTTGCCTATACCAGCAAAAACAACTTTTCCCTTACAATTTAAAATCAAATCTACTGCATTAATAAAAGAATTGTTAAATACTTTTTTAATTTTTTTAAGTTCTGTGATTTGTGTATTAGCTGCTTTGCTAGCTATTCTTAAATAATTTTTTCTATTCATTAGTGTTCAAAAATATCAAATTTAAATCCATTTTGATCTAGTTCTACTCTTGTATCTAAAAAAGACAAACATCGATTAAAAATGCTTATTCTTTTTTCACGTATTAGCATTTTTTCTAATTCGTTTTTAATTTTATGTAAATAAATTACATCATTAGCTGCATACTCAAGTTGTTTATCTGTCAATTCATCAAGATCTTTATTCCAATCACTGCTTCCTTGTCTTTTATCTAAAGATTTATTGCAAAATTCTTGAACTAGATTTTTTAAACCATGGCTATCTGTGTAAGTTCTCACAATTTTTGAGGCGATTTTAGTATCAAAAATATTTTTCATTTTGCACTTAAGAAAATATTCAAGAGCACTCTTATCAAATCTTAAAAAATGTCCAATCTTTAATATCTTATCGTTTTCTAAAATCGAGACTAAATTAGGTGCTTTGAAACTATCTTTGTTTGGTTGGATAATAAAAACATTTCCTTTTTCATCACATATCTGAATTAAACTTAGTTTATCTCTCTCAGGAATTTGTAAACCTGTAGCTTCAGTATCTATCGCAACGCTGTTTTTTAACGAGCTTGCTATTTCTGGGGTTATGTCGCCTTTAAACTTAGTTATTTTCATATATAAGTATTCTAATTAACATGAAAAATCATATTTGCACAATTTTAGGTGGTGGGGGATTTATAGGAAGATATCTTGTCAGGAATTTGACCAGGAAAAACTATAGATGCATTATTTCAACAAGAAAAGCTTTTCAAAAGGGTTATTTGAAGACACAAGCTACACCAGGCTCAATAGAGCTTATCAATTGGAGTCCAAATAATTTTTCAGAATTAAAAAAAGCTATTAAGAACTCTGACATCGTAATCAATTTGATAGGCATTCTCTATGAAACTAGAAAACAGAAATTTTACAACATACATGCAAGCATACCAGAGGCGGTTGCTAAAATATGTAACGAGTCAGATGTAAAGAAATTTATCCATGTTTCCGCAATTGGAGCCAGTGAAAACTCTAAGTCGCTTTATCAAAAATCAAAATATCAAGGAGAGATAAAAGCGTTAGAAAATTTTAAAAATACAGTTGTAGTAAGGCCAAGTGTTGTTTGTGGAACAGAAGATAATTTTACTAATTTATTTTCTAAATTGAGTATTCTTCCAGTCATTCCAGTAGTTGGTATAAAATATAAATTTCAACCTATTTTAGTAACAGATGTTGCCGATGCTATTGTTCAAGCAATTGAAACAAAAAACAATTATGGTAAAATTTATGAAATAGGTGGACCAAAAATTATTAGTTTTGGTGAAATGGTTAAATCTATTTTAAAATCAATAAATAAAAAAAGATTTGTTGTAGAGATGCCGATGCCTCTAGCAAAAATACAAAGTACAATTACAGACCTTTTACCAATTCCACCAATTCTGACTAAAGACCAATGTGAAATTTTATCTGAAGCAGATAACGTTGTTTCAAATAATCATCTCACATTAAAAGATTTAGATATAAATCCATCTGATGTTGAAGAGGCAATGAAAAAATGGTTATGGAGATATAAAGATGGCGGTCAGTTCGCAAAAACTTAAATGAAAAACATAAGTTTATTATCTGGTTACATTTATTTATTTCTAGCTATCATTACAGGAATTGCTTCTAATGGCTTTTTAAAAACAACAGAAGGATTTACAAAGTTAACTCCAACAATTTTTTGTGTAACTAGTATTGTAATTTGTTTATTTTGTATTTCTAAAGCAATGACAATTATTCCAGTTGGTTTCACTTATGCAACATATGGAGCCCTAACAATTACAGCCGTAACATTATTTGGAATATTTAAATACAATCAAACACCAAATCTTTATGGAACCATTGGTTTGATCTTAATTATTACTGGAGTAATACTTTTAAATATTTTCGGTAAATTAAAATAAAACCCTAGGTAGAATCTAAATTTAATTAGCGACTCCTCTTTATTTATGTTTTGTGCTAGATTTTTTTCTTTTTAAAGAAAACGGGAGACATTCAAAATGAAAAAAATAAAAGCAATAATTGCTTCGTTGGCTCTTTTCGCTATGTTTGCGGGAACAGCTGCCCAAGCAAAAGTAGAAATACAATGGTGGCATGCTTTTGGTGGAAGACTTGGTGAGTTACTTGATGAACAAGTAAACAAGTTCAATGCATCACAAGACAAATACACTGTCGTTCATACTAGAAAAGGTAATTACTCAGAAACTCTTAACGCTGGTATCGCTGCATTCAGAGCTGGACAACATCCAAATATCCTTATGGTATTCGAAGTTGGAACAGCTAGTTTAATGGCAGCAAAAGGAGCTTACGTTCCTATGTACCAATTAATGAAAGAT
>VMHT01138337.1_pt1 | contig 20933 bp, 31 predicted proteins | sample 4693611 | NCBI WGS metagenome assembly VMHT01 (sample SAMN12280063, study PRJNA550983) | marine metagenome | isolation source: seawater sampled from same location over 5 years 0.02-0.2 micron viral filtrate | place: USA: collected off the coast of southern California halfway between the port... ...
AATATATAATCTTTTTAATAATTTTTTATAAATATAATTTTTTATAAATATAATTTTTTATATTTATAAAAAAATAGCCTAATGGTGGTTTCGAACCACCGACCTTGGCATTACAAGTGCCACGCTCTACCACTGAGCTAATTAGGCATAATGGAGATATTATATTTGTTAGCATATAAAGCAAACAATCAATATTACCATAAAAAAACGCCGGCAACAGGATTTGAACCTGTGCTCCCATTGGGAACTAGATTTCAAGTCTAGCGCGTTAGACCACTCCGCCATACCGGCAAAAAAAACGACACCGACGAGATTCGAACTCGCGCGCGAAAATCGCATGGGATTAGCAATCCCACCCCTTCAGACCACTCGGGCACGGTGTCTGAATGATTGTATCAATCATTAATATAAAACTTAATATTTATTTAAGTCAATATTCAATTAAATATATTTAAAAATCTAAATATATTGTAAACCCAATTTTGAAATAAAAAATAATAAACTGCAAATTTCTGCTTGATCATGTAATAAATTTTGTTTATTATAATAATTTAAAAAATAACTAGCATAATTAGGCATATACATAATTGCAAATATTAATCCTAATATTTTATTATACATATTAGGATTAATAAAAGGTCCAACTACACTAATAGTTTCACTTATAGCAATTGCTTGAATTGGATGTGATGGATATATTAATGTTGCAGCAATAGCACGATTTATTCTAATAAACGGCATTAAATACATAATTTATTTATAACACTATTATTAAATTAAATTTAATATATAATTATCTAATATATAGTATATGTCATATGTATATTTTATAAAATCAACAACTGGTTCTACATATATTGGAGCTACTGTAAATTTAGATAAACGAATTAGACAACATAATAAAGAAATAAAAGGTGGTGCAACCGCTACATCTATTAAAGTATTACAAGGAGAATTATGGAGCTATCATTGTTATGTTGAAAACTTTCCTTCATATAATGAAGCTTTAAAATTTGAATGGAGATGGAAACAAATATCTAGAATATTACAAAAGAAAAATCCATCTCAAAACCCAATAGAAAAAAGAATGGAAGCTTTAAATATATTATTGGAACTAGATAAATCAACATCAAAAGCAATTCCTTATAGTGAATGGGATTTAAAACCTAATATTGTTTACATATGATAAAATATGATAAAATATTTTATAATATTTTATAATATTTTAATAATATATAAATATGGCTAATAAGTCTTTATGTAAAGGTAAAAGAACAGAAAAACCCAATAAATGTAAAAAATTAAATGGTTGTAAACTTGCCAAAGGTCCTAAAAGAACATTTTGTAGAAAAAAAAGAAATAAAAAAAAAACACAAAAATCGTATTAATAAATTTTAAATAATTATAATCTTTTATAATTTACTGTAAAACACATATTTCTCCATTTTCATCACTATAACACAATTTTTTTAATTTATAATTTTTACGTTTTAAAGTAAAATCAATTGTTTTAAGACAACATTCACATGGTTTTGCGTTCATTAATTTATCGCCTTTATTATTTGTTCTAAAAACAATAAGATTTATTGTAGAAATTTTTTCTGATTTTTTTAGACGATTAACACAATCTACTTCAGCATGAATACAATCTTTATTCTCTTTAGATGCTCTGTTATTCATATTGTATTGATTGTGTCCAAACGCGTAAAACACACTGATGACTTAATCTTGGTGAGAACGCTACACAACCTATTTTTGCTTTACCATTATCTTTATTCTCAATTTGAGCACGCAAAGAAACATAGTTATTCAAAATTTCGTTCAAAACCATAATATGTTATTTAAATGCTTTTAAATAATATATTAATTTTATTTATTTATCAATTTTATTTATTTATCAATTTTATTTATATGATTTATGCGATTTATATTCAATTAATATCTATTTCTATAACTCCATATTCTGTAACCATAGAATATTGAATATCATGCGCTATACATAATGCTTTTCCCCTATTAAATGTATATTTGTAAAAAAGGTTATCTAATTTATATTTAATATAGTTTTTATTAAATTGATTTTCTATATTTAGATCTGCTAAAACATAATATTTATTTTTGTATTTTGCTACAGCTATTACATTATCTCTCGACATTATATTTCTATATTTCTATATTTCTATAATTCTATATTTCTATAACAAACAATTAACAAGATCATGATAAAATTGTAATATTTGTGATCCGGTTGCATCTCCATGTTGGGATAATTCAATAAAAAATAATATTATAGATTTTTTTTGTTCTAAAGGCAATATATCATTATTTAAAATACAATTAATAATTACATCATTACTATGAAGAACATAACCTCCAAAACTATCAACTTTTGTTAAAAGTCCAGTAACACTTTTTACTAATTGTTCACTTTTTTCTTGATCAAGTAATTTTGTAAATTTATCTAAATATTCGGGACATATCTTATTATTAATCATAAAAATAGGATATTTAGGTTCACATAATTTTTTATTAATGGGAATATTAGTATTAGTAAATGTCGAACCATAGCTAAACATATTACATAACAAAAATATGTTTACTAAAAATCTCTTCATTTATATTACTATATAAGTTATTTTTTTATATAAGCATTCAAAAAATATATTTAAAATTGTATTCTAATATTTCTAGCATTTTGTGGATTATTTCCACTAATAAATGTTTTAACACTAGTAACTCCATTAATAGTTTCCGTGACTTTTTCTACTCTTTGACCATTTACAAAACATACAGATGAAGATCGCATTACACAATTAGCAGAACCAGGAGCTAAATTTATTCCATGACCTCCGATATTTATATGCATTCTAGATGAAAAAGGATTATTAGCCATATCATTAATATTTAGATCTCTAAAAATATGTTTAAATAATTCATTTGGATCTACAAAATTACCTCTAAAACTAGCATTTCCATTATTCATATTATTCATATTATTCATTTTATTCATTTTTTCAGGATTTGTTAATAAATCATATGCCTCTGCTACTTCTTTAAATTTACTTTCCGCTGTTTTTCTATCTTCTTCATTAGTATCACTATTTTGTTTATCTGGATGATATTTTAATGCTAATTTTTTATATGCTTTTTTTATATCTTCTTGAGAAGCATCTTGTTTTAATTCTAAAATAGCTAAACATTTATTTTTATCCATTATTATTAACAATTATTATAATTATTAATAATAATTTTATATAATTTTTATATAATTTTTATATAATTTTTATATTTTATAAAATTATAAAAATTATAAAATATAAAAATGAGTATAACTAATGAAATGCCTAATAAATCATCTGATTCTAGTAATAGTGAAAATATAGCTAATAAAACCCAATCTTTAACTTCTCAATTAACGGTTTATAATTTAGCAACAGGTGCAATATTTCAAAGTAATGCATGTAATCGTTTAACAGATACGATTTTAATAGTTTTCTCTCTTGGAGGTGGTGGATTTGGACTATTGGCATGGTTTACAATAAACAATGTAACAGCAATAGGATATATATTGACAGGTATTTTTTCGGCTGTGTCTCTATTTTCTATTAGAAAAATGCGTTTGCGTGCTTCTATTCAAAGTTCCGTAAATGTTTTAAAAGAAGAAAATAATGAATTAAAAGAAAATAACGAAGAACTGCAAGAAAATATAGATGAACTAGAAGATAATATTGATTCTCTCGAAAAAATATCAAAAAATCTGAAAGATGATTTAATATTATTAAAAGATTCTATTGGAATGTTTGGTGAAAATTCTGATGAAATTATGGAAAAATTGAGAGAAATATATATTAATCTAAAAGCTGAAAATGAGTTACATGAATCATTGAATAAAAATATGATTTATTTACATATACTTCATATTATTAAGCATTTTGATTCAAAATCACAATTTATATTAAATAAAACAGATTTAGAAAAGGCAAAAAATACTCTACTTAATGCATTTCCTAATTTAAATTTTGAAGAATTAAAAAAGAAGATGAAAAATAATAAAATAAATGCTGAAGTTATTTATGAATCAGTTCAATTAAATAAAGTATAAAAATAAAGGGATTAAACAGTGAAAGGTAAAGATAGACTAATATCTCTTTCAGATGAATATGCATTTTGAAGAGCAGACCAATTTTTTTGTCTATCTAAATATGTAAAATATGAATTTATTATTCTTACATAAATATCTTTAGCATTACCACTTAAATCATTAATAGTATTTTCATAATATAATTTTGTTTTTTCTTTAAGTAGTGTTTTTATATCTGCTGGTAATTCACGAGCAGATACATCTTGATATACTAATGGTAAATTAATACCATTTTGATACTCATAATATCCGATACAATCTAATAAATTGCTATCTGCTATTGTTTGTAACTGTCTTTTTTTATCGGAACTCAATGCATCATATTGTGTTTTATTCATTCCAAATGTTAAAAAATTTCCTGGTTCTTGAAAAGAAAATGGATAATGATAACTAGTATATTTTGGAATTTGAAAGGCAACATCATTATATGGGCTAACCCATTCAACTGCATCTAAATTATTATTACTTAATTCAGTAGTTATTTCCCCTCCTTTTGTATCTAATACAGTGGCTCCTGCTAAATCCCATATTTCTCCACCCGCTAAAAGCATTCGAAGTTTTAATCCACTTAAATCAGATACGGAATTTAATTCTTTATTTGAATAAATACCTCCTTGATATCCTGTAGTACCAATTGCAAATGGCTTTATATTATTCAAACCATGTAGTTCATCCCATAATTCTTGTCCTCCGCCATATCTTAACCAAGAAAAGTGTTCTCGAGTTGTCATTCCAAACGGAGCAGCTGTGAAAAATAATAATGCTGGATTAACATAATCAATTAAATAATAATCGGCACCAATATATCCTTGATATGATAAATCTGCTCCTGTATTAAAATAATTATCATCTATTTGATCTTTCATCGATATATCATATAAATCTTTAAAAATAAAACTTAAATCATCTACAAATCTAATAGCATTTTCTCCTAATCCCTGAAAGCTATTCGGCCAAGAAGATCCAACTGTAAATTTTTGCAAAGCAGCTACATTTGGAACAACACTAACAGGAGTTGTAGCAGCAGGTACACTACCGCTATCAGCAATAGATGCCGAATTACTTCCTAAAACAAGATTTGTATCGTTGGAATTTCCACGAATTTCAATAGTTGTCGCCATTTTTTATAAATTATAAAAATAAAATAATTTATAAAAATAAAATAAAATACTTTTCTTAAAAGTATTATAATCCTTTTTTTATAGAATTAGGAGAACGCAAATTAGCTAAACATGGTCTCCAATTTTTTATAAATTTAAGTGGTGAACCAGGAAAATCTTTAAATAATAAAGTACGCTTATCTATTGTATAATTATATTCTTGTTTACATTCAATTATTGTATCTATTTTCTCTAATAAATCATTGTTTAAAGTTAAAAATTCAAAAAATTCATCAATAGACAATAATCCATCTCCATTTAAATCAGCTTCTTTAAACATTTCTTGAATATTATTGTAATCACTAATATTAAATTTTATCATAAGCATTTTAAATTCATCCATGTTTAATACATTATTATTATCATCATCAATATTACAAAATAATTTAATTATTTTTTTTTTATATTTTTGAATGATGTCGCGTTTTTTTGCATCAAAAATTATAGCTAATTCATTTTCTTTTACTATTTTATACATTTCTTGATATTCTTCATTATTTATCCAGCGAAATTTTGCTTTTAAGACTTTATAAAATTCTTTTTTTCTATAATCTAAAATAGTAGATTTTTCTTCATCGCAAAATACTTGATATAATTTTTTAATTTCTCTTGTTCTATAGAATGGTATATCCATATATTTATTAATTAAGATAATTTTATAAAATAAATTATTTTATAAAATAAATTATATTAAAAAAAATTGATAAAAATATATTTTATTAACATTTAAAAATATAAAATATATTTTACAAGAAATGGTTTTAGTAACACTCATCAATTATATTTTTGGATATCCAAATGACTATGTTAATGCTTATAAAAAAGTATTAGAATTTGTTCCAATTATTAAAGAAAAGATAAATGATCAAGTTATTTATGAAGAAAATATTTTGTTAGCTAAAGTCCAAACATTTGTAAAAAAAACTAATAAAAATCGTTTTATTGTTTCTCTTTCGGGTGGTGTTGATTCAATGGTTTTAGTAACGATTTTAAAATACTTAAATTATGAAGTAATTGCTCTCCATATTAATTATAATAATCGTGTAGAAACTAGATTAGAACAAGAATTTCTAGAAAAATGGTGTAATTATAATGGAATTAAGCTATATGTTAAATCTATTGAAAATCTAAAGCGCGAAACAACAAAAAGATCGGATTATGAAGCAATGACAAAGAAAATTCGTTTTGATTTTTATAAAGAAATAATGACAAAAGAAAATATTGATCAAATTTTACTAGGTCATCATAAAGATGATATTGTAGAAAATATTTTCGCAAATGTATGCCGAGGTCGCAATATTTTAGATTTAGCAGTTATTAGAGAAACATGTACAATTGAAGATGTAAATATTGCACGTCCGATGTTAGAATTATATAAAGATGTTGTTTCTGAATTTGCTTTAAAATATCAAGTTCCATATTTTAAAGATACTACTCCTTTATGGTCGGTTAGAGGAAAATACAGAAACCAAATTTCTCCATTATTAGAAGATACTTTTACAAATAATGTAAAAGAAAATTTAATTGGATTAAGCAATCAGTCAGATGATTGGAATGAAATAGTTCAATCTATTGTAATTGATCCATTTATAAAAACGATTAAATATAATCCTAGTTCTGTTGAATTTAACGTAGAAAAATATAATTATTATCCATTGGCATTTTGGTATGTCATTTTTAGCAAAATATTCTTTCATTTTGGAAAAAGCAGTCCGTCAAGAAAAGCAATTCAAGTGTTTATGAATGCAATTAATACAAAAAATGTATCTTATATTTCATTATCAAATAGTTGTGTGTGTAGAAATAAAAATAATAATATTACTATTGAATTTAAACTACAAATTTAAATGAATTTATTAGAAAACAATAAGAATAATAGTTTAAATATATTTATTTTTTATATGTTATAATCTAAAAAATAAATGTCAAAAATTTTTTTAAAGCGTATTAACAAAGAAATTGAAAATTTTTTTTTAAAAAAATATTTGGAAAAAACTAATTATTCAGATTTTTTAATTAAATTTCTAGATAATTTAAATGTCGAAATTATAGTATCGAATTATGATGCAAAAAATGTTTATTTTTTAGATATAACAAACATAGATACAAAAGAAATATTTTTACAGCTTGAAATTCCTGATCATTATCCTTTCAAACCATATAATGTAGTAAAATATAATTCAGTATTTGTATCTAATTATTTAAATTTATCTAATAAATATTCAAAATATATCAATAATATTTATGAAAAAATAAAAGATAAAGATAAAAATATATATAAATTTTTTTATAAGAATTTATATGGTATGGAACCAAAATTTTTGAATTTAAAAAAAAATGATTGTTATTGTTGTTCATCTGTAATATGTAGCAATCTATGGTCTCCATCTATAACATTTAATAATTTAATTTTTGAGCAAATTGAATTACAATTTATTGAAAAATATAGCACAAAGTTGGGATATAAATATTTAACAAATATTTATAATAACTATTTAAATATCTTATATAACGAAGTATACAAAAAAATCCCAGATGAAATAATAGACAAGATTTTAGAATATTAAATATTTAATATTTAATATTTAATTATTTAATTATTTAATTATTTAAATCTTCAAAGCATAAATCTTTAACTTCATTTGTATTTATTAAATAACAATTTCCCAAACCTGCTTTTTGTCTTCTTAAAGTTGGTGGACGTCTAATACAAATCTTTTTTTTATTATCATCATTTTCATAGTCATCATCATAATCATGATCATGATCATGTATATTATGATCTTCGTTATCGTTACTATTAATACATAACAATTTTTTTTCACTCATAATTATTAATATTATTAATATTATTAATAATTATAAAAATAAAAAATTTTATCAATTTTTTATTCTATATTTTGATCTATTATTTTATTATTGTAGACAATTATATCATCCTCACATATATTAACAATATTTTCATCAATATTTGAATTAACAAAATTATAAATTTTCTCAGCTAGCCACAAATGATATTCATCTAAAACTGTTTGTTCACGATTTTCATTTCCTTTACTTATTGTCGAATGCATTAAATCACTCCATAATGTGTCTAATACATCACTATGACCAAATTCTTGTGATTCAATTTTCTCTACTTCAATATTTTTATATTTATTTTTAAACTCATTAATATCAAGTCCAAATCCTGGTATAAATGGTATTTCAAATTTTGGAAATAGTTGCCATTTATATGATTTTTCAGCATTTATTATGAGTACATTTTTTAAATTAGATAATTCATATTTATCTTTATCTTTTTCTTTATTATTAAAAAATCCTGCAAAATTTGGAAACATAAGATTATTTTCAAATAGTTTACTATTGTCAACCGGATCTAGAAAGACAGCTTTTACAATATTTCTTTGATTATATATAGTTTTAAATACATTTACAAAACCACTTGAATGACTTAATGGAACAACTGTATTATATTCTTCGCGAATAGTATACAATAATTCACGTGTAATTGTATTATCATTTGTAACAACATTTACCGAAAAATTAAAATTATTTAGTGCTTTAATAAAATTACTATAAATATCACCAGGCATCAATGAATTTGCGCCACTATAAAATATAATTGCATCCATATCTTTTTTTAAAATATTACTTGGTTCATATACTTTTATAATAGCATTATTATAATTACGTTTATAAATACTTACTGGATTTTGTATTAAAAATGAATTAGTATTTACAATAAATAAAGACATAATAATTTTTAAAAAATACATATTTTATAAATTATTAATATCAATTATTTTTAAACTATTTTAAATATATCATATATATATTTAAAAATATATCAGATATATTTATAATTTAAAATGTTATCTAGATTTAATAAAATTTTTATTGAGCCATTATTCAAGTACCAAAATAATGAAACTAATGTTACTATTACAAATGATACTATTACAAATGATACTATTACAAATGATACAATAAATAAAGCAACTATTATACAATCGGAATTAAATAATAATATGACTTCAAATATTAATATAGAAAATAATATTAAAGAATTAAAAGAAAATGGTTATACTATAATACATAATGTATATAATAAAGATGAAATATATGAATATAAATACGAATTTTTTAATTGGTTTAATAATACAGAAGATCTAGAATATTTACATGATCAAATTCATGGTAATGGAATTTTTAAACATTTTGAAGTTGGTCATCAACGTTTTGCATGGTTAGCTAGAACAAATCCTAAAATAGTAAATATATTTAAACAATTATGGAATACAAATGAAATAGTAACTAGTTTTGATGGATGTTGTTATTATCCAGCTGATTATATAGGAGAACCACATTATTGGATGCATACAGATCAATCGTCTAGAAAGAAAGGATTACATTGTTATCAATCATTTTTAAGTTTAACAAATAATTGTGAACGTACTTTGGTATTATATAAAGGAAGTCATTTACTTCATGAGCATTATTTTGAATCAATGAATATTGATGAACCACGTGATTGGAATATATTAGATGAAAAATATGTAAATAATTTAGAAAATAGTAAAATTTATTTAGATGTAAATGAAGGAGATTTAGTAATATGGGATTCGCGAACATTTCATCAAAATACATGTGGAACTCCTAGTTGTGAAGAAGAACGTTTAATTCAATATTTATGTTATTTACCAAAAAACAAAAAAGAAAATAATGAAAAAGAGCAAAATCAAAGACGCAAATTTTTTGAAAAAAGACGAACAACTAGTCATTGGCCATATCCTATGAATGTTGTTCCAAAACAACCTACATTTTATAATTATCATTATCCAGATAATCCTATAATAATTGATTATGAATCATTATCTCAGCCAAAAATTGATGATTTGAGAGAACAAATTGAAGAATTATTGTAATTTATAAAATTAAAACATATAAAATAAAAACATTATATATTATTTATATAATGTTTTTCGGCGTTAATAATAAATTTTTAAAATTATTTTATAATGCATTACTTGCTGGAATGCCAAGTTTATCTTATAATCCAATAAATAAAAATATTTTACATGCACCATTTAATGTTAATGAAGGTTCAACATATATTAATTATAAATTAAATAAACACCAAATTAATGTTATACAAAATTATCTAAGTAAAAGAGGAAATTTAAAAATTGTTCCAACAAAACTATTTAAAAATGATATTAATAATGATTTTTATTTAAGTATAAACATTTATAATTGCACTAGTCCAATGTTTGACTTTTTATCAAAAGATCCTGTTACCAGATGTGAAATTAATACATACGTTATAAATGAAAAAAATGAATTTGGAACATGTATTATCGACTATACTTCAAATATATTATCTTTAGATCCTGATAATATTTTTAAAAAATCAAATCCAACAAAATTTATAAATGATATATCACAAAACGTACTACAATGATATTCTTTTAGTAAAAATATTATATTTGAAATGGAATATGATTATATTAATATTATGAGTGAACGTAAAATTATTAATGAAAAATTAATAAAATATACAGATAAAATTTTTTATAATAACGGATTATATGATAAATTATATTATGATTCTACGTTATTACATAATAAATTATTAATGCCACGTTATTATGATGTGTATTTTAATTTTTTAAATATGGATTTTAGCGAACCTCATTCAATCTTTTATTTTAAAGATAATATAAATTTTGTAGGTGGAATGTGGTTTAATTTATATAATTAATTAAAAAGGATTTCCTTTTATCAATCTAAATATTGTATATAATGCAAAAAATATTATAATAAAATGAATGACTATAAAAATATTATTTATAATAAGCCAATTCTCAATTTCATTTATTTCATCTTTGTATTCAAGTAAATGCTGTCTTAATAAATTATTTATTGTAAATGATATTATTAATAATAAAAATGAAACCAATAACATACCTACACTATATAATTTACTTTTACCTCTATAAAATCTAGAATATGCAGCAGCAGCAAAAGAAACAGCGGTAGTTAAACCTACATTTCTAAGTGATGTATGATAATACATTAAAAAATCTTTTGTTGAATTGAACACTTTATTATCTTTATCTTTATCTTTATCATTATCATTATCTTTATTATTCGAAGAATAATCTGACATATTTATATATTATTAATATATTAAAATATATTTATACTTCAGAGTAATATATAAAAATAAAACATAAATTACTAAATAATGACTTTTATTAATAATCTACAAATTATTAATAAAATAAATAAACCCATATTGTCAAATCAAAATAGAATTGTATTTATGAAAAATGATTTTGACGAAGATTTTATAAATAATAAAAATATATCATTTGATATTTATAATCCAGTAATAGGTGCAAATATAGGAATTCCATTAAATATATTACAATATATTTATACAACAAGTCATTTTGGAGAAAATAATATTAATTTTAAATTAATATTACTTCAATTTGCAATTGGTATTTTTACATATGGAACTGATAGATTTTATGATGCATTAGAGTATCAAAAAGTTAGTAATAATAGTGATTATATTTTTAATTATAACATTGAAAAAATTAATTATTATGATTATGTATTGGATAATTATGTATATAATATAATATTTATACTTTCTAGTTATATTTATATTTTATATATGTTATTACCTCATATTAATAGTTATCCATTTTTATTTGCTTTGACTAGCACATTAAATTATAGAAATTTTAAAAAAAATTATGGACAATTAAAAGCATTATATATTGGAGTATTTTGGACATTTGGAACAGTAATATTACCTTGTATATTAATATCAAATGATTATTCTATATTAAATGATCCAGCTATTTATTTATCTTCATTTTTATCAATGTTTGCATCAAGTAATTTATTAGATATAAAAGATAAAGACGAGGATGCGAATGAAAATATTAATACACTTCCTGTATTATTTGGAGAAAATACTGCTATTGCTTTTAGTCATATTGGTTTAATAGGAGCAATGATTTGTTTTTTTCAAAATAATAATTTTGATGAAAATTTATTATTAAGTGGAATATATGAGGCTCAAATTTTTGGTTCATTTTTTTTAAATTATAAAAAAACAGACAATTAATAAAAAATACTTAAATTATATATTTTAAATTGCAATATGTTGCAAATATATAATTTTATTATCTATTAATTCTTTATTATCTATATATATATAATGAATATTATGTGTTACTATATATCTTATAAACATTTGTATTACAAATAAAATAAATTCACGTAAATTTTTTTTTGTAAATATTTTTTCACATACATAAAAATATAATATACTTATTATTAATGATTCTTCATCATTATTAGATAATAATTGCTTATCATTAATATAATCAAGAATAATATTATTAAAAGTTTTTTCAATATTTTTTTGATTTTTAAATAAAGATACTTGTTGTTTGAATACAATTGGTAATATTTGTTTTTTATTAGACTTTTCCAAAGTAGGCTTTTTTCTATTTATCATTTCGGCAATATTTCCAGGTGCAGATTTTATTCTTTTCATAATCTATTTTATATTTATTAATAATTTTATTATTATCAATTATTTATTTAAAAATAATAATTTAATTTATAATAATTCAATTATTAAATATGCGAAATGTAATAACTCATATTAGTGTAAAAGAAAAATATTATCAATTTTTAGATATTATTATTTATTATGATAAAAATAATAATAAATTTATATTTCATACTACACCTTTTATAGCTTCATTTATAAGTATTTTTGTTACATTATTTATATGTGATTTTTTAAAAAGTATAATACAATAATTTATACAATAAAATTGATAAATATTATTGTATAAATATTATTGTATAAATATTATTGTATAAATATTATTGTATAAATATTATTGTATTAATTGAATATTATATTACTACAATATGTTATATATAATAAATAGCAATGTATATTTAATTATTATTCATATATTTGCATTTTACGGAATATCAATAATTGTAAAAAATATATATGCAAAATTAAAAAAAATATTTATATATATAATTAATAATTGTTTACTAATATATAGAAATGTTATATATATTAGTAAACAACTTTATTTATATATTATATCTCCTATAGAGTATGAATGGATAGATATTTTTATAATATATATACTATTCTATATTGCAAATGAATTAAATTTATTAAAAATAATATAATTATAATATTTTTAATAAATATTTTTAATAAATATTTTAATCTACTTCTTCAATTTTGGGTCCCCCATGAGTTGTTTCGTCGCTTGGTTTTGACTTATGTAAATCTTCTGGAAAACCATCAGCCATTCCTGCCATTCCTGCCATTCCTGCCATTCCTGCCATTCCCTCCATTCCTGCCATTCCTGCCATTCCCTCCATTCCTGCCATTCCCCCCATTCCTGCCATTCCTGCCATTCCTCCCATTCCTGCCATCATTTTTTCTTGTAGTGGTTTCATTGTTTCTTGAAATTCAGAAAGTTTTGAATCATATTCTTCTTTAGAAGCCATTTGATTATTTTCTAACCATGTTACATTTTCTTCTATAACTTTATTTAATTCTTCTTTCATAGAATCATCAATAATACTCGACATTTTTTCATCATTTAATGTTGACTTAAATTGATATACTTGATTCTCAAAATTATTACGAGTCTCAATGAGTTGTTTTGCTTTTTCATCATCTTCTTTAAACCGTTCTGCTTCTTCGACCATTTTATCAATATCTTCTTTTGAAAGACGCCCTTTATCATTTGTAACAGTAATATTTTCCGATTTACCAGTAGATTTCTCTGATGCAGCTACTGTTAAAATACCATTTGCATCTAAATCATAACTAATCTCAATTTGCGGAACACCTCTGGGCATTGGTGGAATACCTTGAAGAGTAAATTCACCTAGTTTATTATTATCTTTTGTAAATTGTCTTTCTCCTTCAAATACTTGTACTGTAACAGCTGGTTGATTATCTGAATATGTACTAAATGTTTGTGATTTTTTTGTTGGAATTGTACTATTACGCTCAATAATTTTTGTCATTACACCACCGCTTGTTTCAACACCTAATGAAAGCGGACACACATCAAGAAGAAGTAGATCATCAATTTTACTATCTTTTACACCAGAAAGAAGTGCTGCTTGAACTGCTGCACCATATGCTACAGCTTCGTCTGGATTAATAGATTTATTAAGATCTTTACCATTAAAAAAATCACTTAATTGTTTTTGAATTTTTGGAATACGAGTCGACCCACCAACTAAAATAACCTCATGAATTTGTGACTTGCTTAAACCACTATCTTTAATAACATGCTCAACCGGTTCAAAAGTTTTTCTAAAAAGATCCCCACATAACTCCTCAAAACGAGCACGAGTAATTGTAGAAGCAAAATCAATACCTTCAAATAAACTATCAACTTCTAATGTTGCTTGTGTGGAAGCCGATAATGTCTTTTTTAAATTTTCACATGTTGTCCTTAAACGACGAATTGCGCGTTTATTTTCACTTAAATCTTTTTTATGTTTACGTCTAAATTCTTGCATAAAATGATGAACAAGACGAGTATCAAAATCTTCACCACCTAAATAACAATCTCCTGCCGTAGATTTAACCTCAAAAACTCCATCTTCAATACTTAAAATTGTACAATCTAATGTACCTCCACCTAGATCATAAATTAAAATATTTTTTTCCTTATCATCTTTGTTCTGATCTAGTCCATATGCAATTGCAGCTGCAGTTGGTTCATTAATCATTCTAAGAACATTTAATCCAGCTATAGCACCTGCATCTTTAGTAGACTGACGTTGTGCATCATTAAAATATGCAGGAACAGTAATAACAGCACTATCTACTGTTTCTCCTAAATATGCTTCTGCTGTTTCTTTCATTTTCACTAAAATCATCGATGAAATCTCTTCTGGTTGAAAATCTTTTAATTCTCCTTTATATTGTGCTTGAATAATAGGTTTATTGTCTTTATCAATTACTTTAAAAGGAAAATGTTTAATATCATTTTGTGTAGCGTTATCGTTAAATAGACGACCTATTAGACGCTTTGCATCAAAAATTGTATTTTCCGGATTTTGAGAAGCCTGATTTTTTGCTGCATTACCGATTAATCTTTCATTGTCGGTAAACGCAACATAAGAAGGTGTAGTTCTCATACCTTGATCATTTGCAATAATTTCACATTGTCCATCTTTCCATACACCTACACATGAGTAAGTTGTGCCTAAATCAATTCCAATAGCAACCATTTTTTTATAATTATTATAAATAAATGGTTTTAAATTATTTTTATAATAATTATAAAGTAGAATAAGAGTAATTTTGTAATAAAAAATCACCACTTAAATCAGCTGCTTCTAATCTATTACATAGATTTTCTAATTTAGATGTTAACGATAATAATTGTGCATTTGTGTTATTAATTTTAATATTAATATCTTGTAATTTTGTTGTATTAGAATTTGATAAATTAACACTTGTTGTTGCTAAATTTTTTGCTAGATTAACTTCATTGGCTAATGCTGTTGCTTGTAATAAATTTAAACATATATCAACTCCTGACATTATAATATATTATATAAATATAATATAAATAAAAAATAAAAAATAAAAAATTTTATAATTTTATAATTTTATAATTTTTATATAATTTTATAATTTTATAATTTTTATATAATTTTATAATTTTATAATTTTAAAAATATATAAAAATTATAAAAATATTTATATATATTATTTTAATGTCATTAATTTTAAATTTAAAAAATATGGAACATATAGAAGATAATAATAATATAATTTTGTTACATAATAAAATTGGTATGTTAGAAGAAAAAATATTAATTTTAGAAAATATAGTATTAAATACTAATTTAATTAATAATAAATATTATAATGATGAAATAAATTTAGATAATATTATAGTTAATAGATCTATAAATTCAATATTTTCTGAACCTAAATTAGTTAGACAAAATGCTTTTTCAAATATATAAATATATTAAGTTATATTAAGTTATATTAAGTTATATTAATTAAATTATGCAAAAATAATAATACATATAATACAAATATTATTCCTATAAGTAAATAAATTAATAATTTATTTATTTTTATATTCCATATTATTAAATATAACTTATATTTTTTAAATATTACAAAATAAGTGAATATATAAAAACATACAATAATATAAGAAAATAATAATGAATTATTTGTTGTAATAATATTAGATTTTATAAAATCGAAACTATATGTTAAATGTATTAGTGGTGCTATATGAACTAACAAATTTCTTAAATTTGTTATAAATATATTTTTTATAATTTTATTAAAATTATATCTATGAATAAAAGCTAATATAAATCCTAAACTATTAATAGAAATTAATAGACCAATTATACTATAAAAAATATAATCATAAATAGGAAAATATAACGAATAAATATAAAAAAATAGATATATAAAAAAAATTTGATAGCTTATATAATTAAACAAATTATGAAGATCCATTTATAATTCATATAAATTATAATAATATTTTTGTTGATATTGTCATAATTTTAAAAAATATTATTATCTTTTATAATTGTTGTTTTTTCTTGTTTTTCAAAATTTTTTTATACTTAATATCCTAATAAATAATGTTGATTATTCGTATTATTCACAATATTAGTAACATTACTGAAAAGCATTTTTGTAACCTTATTTTTCTCTCTTAGATAACTTATTTCGTTATCTTTTAACATAATATGTCCATAATTCCATCCATAATGCATTTGTAAATCATATAATACTTTGTTAGTACCATAATATGAATGATCTAGTACTCCATTTGTAAAATTATGTGCAAGAGTAATACATGGAACATCATTAACAATAGCAACATGATGTTCATCTAATACTAATGTAATAATTGAATCAACACATACTAAAGTACTATTATTAATGGTGCTGGGAAACATCCAATTATTTGTTAATTTATTATTTTCAATATTATATACAGAATATTTTACTGGATGCCATGGAGTAATTTTTAATCCACCTGGTAATTCAATCATTTCTCGAATTTTTGAATTTATTTTAGTTTCAACTACACAAATAACATATGCAGATGTTTGAATATTATTTTCTGATAAACTCATAATTTTATCACCACGTTTAATATTTTTTAATGCAATTTTTGAACCATTTGCCATAGTAATTAAACAATCACTATGCATACAACCACCACCTGCATCATTGTAATAAGACATATTAATTGGTGCTTGTGGTTGTGGTGTTGGACTTTGTCCTAAACTGCTGTAATTACCATAGTTGGTATAACTATTTATCAATAATGAAGGAGTAGGTGGTTCTAATGTATCGAAAATATCACTTGCTTTATCTACTACTGTTTCAAATACTTCTCCTCCAAATAAACATGCTTCGTCTTTAAAATTAGGTTTAATTTGTTGATTAAGAGAACGCGAAAGTTGATCCAAATAAAACTCTCCCCAACGTCCAAAATAGTTTTTATTAATTGCCATTTTAACTTGACCTTCGTTACCATTGTTACCTTTAATATTTTTTAAAAGATTATCTACATAAGCTTTTGTTTTTGGACAAATATTTTCTTCTAATATTGTTACTAATTGATTATAAATTTCTAAGGATGAATCATATTCTAAAATTCTATTATAATTAATCATCTTTCTAATAGATTCAATAACATCATAACGATAATTATGAATATTTACTTTATTATCTTCTACACAAGAATCCATAAAATGATTATCTAATGTTTTTGTTTCGGACTTATATGATTGTCCACCAATTTTATAACTATAGTAATAGTCAAAATCCAGTTTTTCTTCAACATTAAATACAATATTTCGTTCTTGTTGATATTGAACTGTGCCAATATCGTAAATATATTCTTGTGTAATTGGGTCAAAATTCATAGCATAATCACCCATTAATAGATTAGTAAAATAACCACTATTATTTTCTTTTGGGACAACATGAAGTTGTAGATTTAAAACTACAGTTGTCAAAATTGTTCCAATAAAATTACAAAATACTGTTGCAATCATATTTCCATCAGGAATATGACCATTACCTCCGTTGGCATATTTCGCCATGTCATATAATAATTCTCTCTTCAAATTATAACCAAAGCCAAATGTATAAATTGGAGTGGTAAAATTCTTATTTTTTCTTAACCTTTTAAGTGTTTCTACTTCTCCTCGTGCAGGTGAGATATTTGGTGATCCATCTGTCAACATCAAAATTGCACTATTACGTGTTTTATCTTCACGATTGTCCAAAATTTGTATTCCTTTTTCAATTGCTGACCAAATATTTGTTTGTCCATCTGGTTTAATAGTATTAATTTTGGATAATATTTGTGTTTTATTCATTTCTGATGCTACCATAAGATCATTTACTACTTCAATAGTGTTATCAAATTTAATAATACTAATACGTGAATTTGAATCTAATGTTTTTACAACTGTTTTTGCAGAGTGGTTTACAATATCCTGAATAGACATTCCATTTTCCATATTATTTCCGTTTGCATCTTTTGCTTCAACTGCTGTTCTCATAGAACCAGAATGATCAATAATTAAAACAATATCTTGAGATAAATGACCAAATTCTAAATTTTTAGGAAAGCTTTCATCGTTAACATTAAAAGTCATTAATAACTTATTATTAAATTTAGAAATAGTGTGGTCTAATTTAATAGAATCTACTGATATTTTGGGTTGGCGTCTATCAATAGTTATTGAACCAAATGCTCCGGAGTGATATTTATCACATAAAAATCTAATTGATGCATTAACTTTTAAATCATTTATTGTCATATATTGACGTGTAATAGGAGATTCTTGTTTAATATTGAGTGCTTGAATAATTGCACTACGCTCATATGTTTGACCATCATTACCTTGAACCGGATCATTCATTATGTCTCCTGTAATAGGGCATGTAATAGATTCAGTAATAGCATTAATAGACATATGTTCCATTGAAAATTAATTTTATTATGTATAATAGTTTAAAAATTTTAAAAATCAATTTTAATTATTTAAATTTTATTTTTTATATTTTTTTTTATTTTTTTTTTTATATTTTTTTTTATATTTTTTTTTATTTTTAAAATTGATACTTATTTATTTTTAATTTGCATAAATAAAATGGAAATTAAAAACAGTAGTATTGAAAAAGATAAAGTTAAGAATATTTATGAAGAAATTGCATATCATTTTGATAATACTCGTCCTTTTAAGTGGACATGGGTAAATGAATTTTTAGATAAATTAAAATTAAATGCAATAGTATATGATTTAGGTTGTGGAAATGGTAGAAATATGATAAATAATAACTCTAAAAATCTGATTTTTACCGGAATAGATAATTGCGAGAACTTTGTAAAAATTTGTAAATCTAAAAAACTAAATGTATTAAATGCTAATATTACACAAATACCATTAGTATCTAATAGTGCAGATGCTATAATTTGTATAGCCGTTTTTCATCATTTAGCCAATATTGAAAATAGAATAAATGCATTATTAGAAATGAAAAGATTGATTAAGCATAATGGTAAAATATTATTATCTCTTTGGTCTATAAATCAACCCGCAAAAACACGTAGAACTTTTAATAATTATGGAAATAATATTGTTTTATGGAATAAATATGGTAAGATTTATGAACGTTACTATTATATATTTAAATTAGAAGAATTAAAAAATTTATTTAATAAATGTGGTTTGATGATATTAAATTATGATTATAGTTGTGGTAATGAAATATTTACGTTAATAAAAAAATAAGCTAAAAAATACTAATTATATTCACAACATTTATAAAAGTAGTTGATGCATGTAACATAACTAGTATTTTTGCTAAATTGGTTTTCGGTGTTATATCTCCATAACCAATACTTGATGAAGTTATAAAACTAAAATATAGATAATCAATATAATTGTCTTCAATATTATTAAAATTGTCTTTACCAATTAAAAAATAGATAATTGAAAATATTACAACTAATATTATATGAGCTAATGTAGTTTTTAATATTTTATTCATTTATATATTTATATATTAAGAAAATATAATTTATTTATAAAATATTTATTTACAAAATCCATAAGAAAATATTATAACTGCGATTATACCTAAAACAAATCCAATATGAAATTTAAATTGCATTTTTTTATAAATTGCTAACCATCCTTGTATTTGAGTTTTATCATTTAAATGTAATAACATGTAATCTGTTTTTGGATATAATATATAAAATAAATAATTAACTACAAATGTAATGCTTGCAATCATACATATTTTGGGAATATTAGACATTGTGGTTTTTTTAGTAATAAAGAATAAATATTTCTCTCCAAAATGTAACGCTAAAAATGATAATATTATTCCTAAAATAAATCAAAATCATCACAAAATTATAAAACACAATAAAAACAAAAAAGAAGAGTATTACCCAGTAAATTATAAAAGTGGAATATTAAATCCATTAACTATAAAAACGTTCAAGAAAATAATAAAT
>VMHT01080633.1_pt1 | contig 20927 bp, 26 predicted proteins | sample 4693611 | NCBI WGS metagenome assembly VMHT01 (sample SAMN12280063, study PRJNA550983) | marine metagenome | isolation source: seawater sampled from same location over 5 years 0.02-0.2 micron viral filtrate | place: USA: collected off the coast of southern California halfway between the port... ...
ATATTGACACCCAAAAATACGCCAATCGAGAACCCCCCACATTTTGGGACTAAATTATAATATGTTTTAAAAAAATATACTTAAGAGTTTGAGACATATGTTATATACTGAACCAAAAATGAACTGTTTAAAATGTGGAAAAAAATCTTATATTTCTATCTGTGTTGGATGTTTAAAAACTGATTTGGATATTGATAAAAAATCTTGTAATATATTAATGCAGAAAGAAAAATTAATCATTAATGATATTCCAAAACTTAAAATTAAAAAGGGATTTAAAACCCCAATCGAAGCTAAATGGCAAGATGCTAAAAATACAAATCTAACAGAATGTAAGGATTATGATGTCGGATATATTTGTAATAAACAAAGTGGAATTATCTGTGTTGATTTAGATTTTTATACTAAACAAGGAAAAGATCCTTATGATCCAATTAATAATCCTAATCATAAATTATTTATTGATACTTTTGGCAATGATTTTATTAATCGTTTTAATACTTATAGCCAAAAAACACCTAACGGCGGATTTCATTTTATTTTTAAACATCATAAGGATATTATCCAAACATCTAACCATAAATTTAAAATTGATACTCGTGGCGGATCTACAAATGGTTATGTTAAAAAATATCAATGTATTAATGATACTGATATTAAACAAATTCCTAATGATTTATTAGATTTTTTAAAAACTAATGTATTTAATAAAGAAGTTGCAAAGATTTCTAAAAAGGTTAATAAAAATTTATCTAATTCTAATCTTATTTATCAAGAAAAATATAGTTATGATGTACCAACACACAAAGCCGAAGAAATTATTAAAGCACTTCCAAAAGCATTTTTTACAGATATGAGTAAATGGCTTTGTTTTACGGCTGCAATGAAAGATATTAATAAAAAAACATTATGGGATAAATATAGTAAAAAATATGGTGGTAAAACATACAATAAAGAAAACAATTTTAAAACATGGGACAGAATGGATTATCCATTTAAATTTGAATATATCTTAAAAGTTATTAAAAAAACTCAAGATATTAAATATTATCGGTTTTTAGATGTGCCTAAAAATAAATTTAAAGGTTTTAAGCATATCAATATTGATAAATTAAGCAAACAATTAACTTTAAATGATGGTAAAAGTTATTGTATTAAAAGTGATACTGGAACTGGAAAAACAACTTTATTTAAACAACATATTAAAAAAACTCAAGATAAATTTATTTCTATAACAAGTCGTAGAACATTAGCTAAAGAACAATACGAAGACTTTTTAGGGATCTGTCAAGATCATATTAGTTATTATGAATATGACACATTTAACCCACAAAATCAAGGATTAACTATATGCATTGATAGTATCCTTAAAATTAAACATTGGGATTTTTCCAATCATATTATATTTTTAGATGAATTTAATAGCATCATTGAATATATTTTAGATACAGATACAATGGCTAAAATTCGTGATGAAGTCTTCGATATTTTACTTAATACTATTCTATTAAATTGTAAAGCTATTATTTGTGTCGATGCAGATATTAGCGATTTATCTATCCAATATTTAAAAGAAATTGAAAGAATTAAAGGCATAAAACTAAATTATATCCAAAATGATTATATACATAATAAAGGTACTTTATCATCTGAAATTCACGAACATGAGGATTTTATTGAAATGATATCTAAAGAAGAAATGTGGCTTCTACCAACTGATAGTAAAAAACAAGCTAAAAATTTATGGGTTCAATTAACTAATATTGATAAAGAATATCATCCAGAGAGAGAACCTATTATATTAATCATAGCTGAAGATACACAAAAATTAGATGAAACTATTAGACTTAGCCAACATAAAAGAATAATTTTTAGTCCTAAGATCGTATATGGATTAGATAGTAATGGATATGGTAAAAATCAATTATCACGTCCAGTTTATTCTTATTATGAAATGAAAACTATTAGCCCTTCTGCTATGTTGCAACAGATTAATCGAGAAAGAAAAATCTCTCATCATTATTATTTCTTGTATAGTAAAAATGTCTCTAAAGATACTATTATAAGTGAAGATGAATTTAAAATTTATGTGGAAGAAGAAAACAAATTAGCTTTAAAAATATTCCAACTACAAGAATATCATAACAATATGTTATTTTGTTCTTTATTATATTATTATGAATATAAAAAAAATTGTTTTAGATCTAATCCAGCTTACCATTTTAAAAAACTTTTAAAACAAAGAGGTTTTAAATTAACTAATGAAGAGTTAATCACTGGTAATAGAGACACCCAACTAAGAGCAATTAAAAAAGAAAACGCAGAAATATACGACAAAGAACATTACGATATGCAAACTTTATTATTAAGTGATGTTAATAGAAAATTACTAAAAATATATGATACAACACAAATTTGTAAATATAGAGAGTTAATTGTTGATAATTCTAAAACAACACAACACATAAACATTAAACATTTATTTTTATTAGATGATGATAAAATTAAACATAAATTAGAAGCTTCTAACGATTTTGGAATTAAAAAAATTAAAAGTTCCAATAATAAAATTTTATTTGTTAAAAAGGTCTTGTCTATGTTTGGATTAAATAAAAACTTAGAAAAGGTCAGTACCGATATTACTAATAATTTTAGTGGACTTGTTAAGGAATATAAAACAATCTTTAGAGATAGAAGTAATTTAGAAATAAAATTAAATACTGATTATGAGAGAGTTAAATTTGTTGCTTCTAAATTATATTCTAAATTAAATATTCCAATGAAAAATACAGACAAAAAAATAGATGGAATTAAATTAAAAGAATATAAAATTAATGAAGATGACATGAAACTTCATAGACACTTATTTGAATACTCCACAAGAGAATATATCCAAAAAGATATTAATTATATCCAAACTATTGATGAAAACATCCAACAACTTAAAACAGACTTGCACATACAACTTTTAGCACAATAATTTTTTTTTTCTCTACTTAAACATTTTTATCTATATATATATATCCTATGAATATCACATTTTATAAATATCGTATTACCAATCTTGAAACTAAAGAATGTAAATTATGCTTCCAATATGAAGATGTTAAAGATTTTTCCCATATCCCAAGATCCACTCTCTATCGGATATTTAATGGTGAAACTAAAAATAAATATCTGAAAAAATTTAAATTTGAAAAAGTTAGGATCCCTCGTGAAAATTTCTCATCTGTTTATTAAATAATTTTTTAATTCCCATTTAACTTCATTCGAAGATTTATCCTTTCTGTATGATTGGTTTCGAAACCAAAATCACTTACTAATATTTGTGTATTATTTGGAGCTGAACTATCACTATGTAATGTAATATAAAGTATTTCTTCGGCTGGTAATGCATCGCCGTCTGTTATCTCTATCGGTAATGATATTTGTCTATATCCATAATTATCTGTAGGTAATATCTGATGAGTATAAAATTGTACTTTTTCCCCCAAAATAATATTAGTGCTTTGATCGTGAATAGTATAAGATATTCTACTATGATAAAAAGCCCCAGCATCACCTACACCAGTAGGTTTAGTATACACAACAACAAACGGCACAGATGTAACATTTGTATATGTGTCGACTGACGCAACCATATAAACACTGCGTAAATCTCTTAATCTTAAGGGCTTAGATCCTTGAGACCATAAATAATAGTTAAATTTCTCGGCACCAGCTGTTTTTGTAAAGAGCCATCCATCACGTCCATTATTATCTGCTGTTGGAACTGGAAGAGATCCAGCTATAACCATAGTACCTTCTGTTGATGTTCGTTTTATTTCTGCATTACTAACTACACTCATTTATAATAAGCACGGATATTAAATTTAAAAAAAATATCTTTATTTATTAATGAGTTTTACAAATGATAAAGATAGTGATAATTACACAACTGATAAATTCGGCTGGGAAATTATAAAAGATTATATCCCAAATGATAAAAAGATATGGGCTCCGTTTTATTGTGATGGAAAACAAAAAGAATATTTTAAAGATATGGGATATGATATAATACATGAAGACGAAGACTTTTTTAGTTATACTCCTAAATATGAGATCATAATAGATAATCCACCATTTGGTAAATTTAAATCTATATGTATAAGATTAAAAGAATTAGATAAACCATTTATATTAGTTTGTCCTGCAAGAACATTACAATTAAAACATTTCCAAAAACATTTTAAAGAGCATTTACAAATAATAATACCATTTGATAGACCTACATTTACACATTTAACTAATCCAAAAAAAGGCTATACTCCACCATTCGGCGTAATGTATTTTTGTTATAAAATGAATTTAGAAAAAGACTTAATCTTTATTTAAGTTTATCTAAATCGCTTTCACTTTTATTTTTTCTTAATTCTCTTAAATCTCTTTCGTCTTCATCTTCATCAGGGCAATCCACATGAACTGACTTATCAATAGTACAATTACTATTACAACAACAAAAAGAACACTTTAATTTAGATAAAAATTTATAAGTTCTATCTAATAGTTTTAATATAAATTCCATTATTTCTTTTTTCATAATGTATACTATATCCAAATATTTTTTCTATTAAAAAAATAAAACTTTTAAACAACACGACGACTAAAGAAATACATAAAGCAATTAACTGGGTAATTTTGATTAACTGATGACACAAGCTGTAAGGTAAAAACATTATTTCTAAGGTCGATCGGTTCATCGAATTTTAATCCAACACCAAAACCAGCATTAGATCTATATTTATCAATAGACACTTGATTATGTGTAGTATCCATCATCGCCTCAATAAATCGCTCGAGCATCTCTGTACGGTCTAATATGGGGTAAGTTACTAAACTATTACTTTGGTTATTAAAGAGATATTGTATTTGTTCTAATCCTTGCACATTTTCCATTTTATTAGAGTTGTAGACTGGTACACTTTCATGTTGATTTTGAATAAAGTTAATAGCAACACTATCAGCCATAGCGGCAACATTAGTAGAAATCGTCGCTTCATTAGAAAGAAGATTAGATTTAAAATCATTAACAATTCCCATGGTTACTTCTTCTGGGGTTCGACTATCTGGAACTGATTTAAAATGGCATCGTAAATTTCTTAATTCATAACCACTATTAAGATCTGCTTTTTGACCGAAAATCGCATCCAGATTATCAGCTAAAACAACTTGCAGTCTAATAATCCCAGTTCGAGCCATAGGCAAACCATTAACATTACGATCCATTTTATTTAAACAGCATAATGGTTTAAGACTGAAATCCGCATCTTCTGTTACTGGTGTTCCAGTGGTAAGTGATGGAGTTATACCAGATGCATAATCCGTCATAACTTGTTGATTAACACCTCGTAATTCACAAGCTTTATCGGAGTTAAGCATATCGTACTCATTCAGTGAAGCAATAGCATCCATTCCAACATATCTTGCATAATTGGTGTTTTCTTCGATAGCACCAAGATTAGAAAAATTAACATTTATCGTATCTATAAATGCGTGTCCGCCAAGGTTACGATCGAAGGCTCGGCTTCCACCAGAAATCGAGGTACTGTCCGTAACATCAGACAAAACACGAACATCGGCTAAAAGTCTTACTGAATTAGGAACTAAAGACCTACCAGATCCTACCGAAATAAGGAACTCTGGTTTGTTGTTGCTTGTATAGATATCTTGCTCTGATTGTGGTTTTACACTATGATAAACAACTCTTGGCATTAAATCACTCATTTTATAATAATATAAAATAAAATAAATTGAAAAAATAAATAAATAAAGTTTGTCTAAATAGTTTTATACATGTGTTTATAAATTACAAGTTTTTGTAATCCAGCACTTTCAATATTAAGATTTAACATTTTACTATCTTGAGTTGTTGGCACGGTTTCACAAATCATTGATATAGGTGCAGCATTGTAGACATCAGCTTGAGCTGCTTCATCATTTTTATAAAATCTAAGTTGAGCGTTTCTGAAGCCAACAGCTAATTGACTATCAAGGCATCTCTGCAGTCGATCGAACTGAAGTGGGGATCCTAAAGCTGTGGCACTACATACCTCAATATCTCTATTCCCAGTTTGTTCGTCTTGATTAATAGCATATCTATAGCTTGTTAATGGTCTAATAGGTAAAATGTTATTATTATTACAAGCTGCTATTAATACTGCATCGGCTTCTGGTTCTATTAAATATTGTTTGCTAAATGATCCTAACCCCACTCCATTATCTTCTTCTGTACTATATGTAGGATAAGTTAAACTTGTAGGCATATTACCATCATCTGGGATAGTATATAAGCAAAGTTCAGCACGGTTAATAACATTCTGTAAAGCAAGATTAACTCCATCATAATTAACTAAAATAGCACTAACAACCTGCTCTACACCAGTAGCATTATTAAAAAGATTATCGGCAACTTGAAGTATTACTTTAGCGAAATTAGTATTAGGATCAGCACCAGTCGATGGTTTCTCATTGTTAGTCTGGTATTTCATTGATGTAATAGTAGTTGTTAATGGCCCGCGTGGCGTAGTCGCGCCACCAGCTGATGGTGTAGTGGAAAAATTAATCACGACCTGTGCACCAACGAAGAAGGGACACGCATACTGCCAATCTCCATAAGCACCTTCGGTGATTATTTCTTTACCGAAATCAGCACCATCGGCTACGGTTTGTTGTTCCATAGCACCGTAATTTGTAGTACCATCAAACATAAGAGAAGTTGCTTCGGCACCTCCTAAATGTTCGCTTGTTAATTCTCCAAAATTTAATTCAGCATGAATTCTTGTTTCTCCCATAATATTAGTTGAATATGCCTCAGCCCCACCGATCCCTAAAACATCTTTTAATGGTACTTTAATATCACGACTAACATTATTAGATACATGAAGAGCATTAATATCAGTTCCATCTGGTGCAGTATTATCAGTAACACAATCTAATTGAACTGAAGTATAGTTACCAATACCACGACCATTAACAAATTTAGAGAAAGTATTTAAATCGTTCTTTCGAGTTTCCGCATTATTAGTTAACCCCCATAAGCCACAAGCTAAAGTATCAGCTTTTCTTACACTTTCCACTAAACCACGGTCATTTCTTACATGAATATTTTTTATTAATGCTGCTGTTGGGACATTGTAATCATCACCAGCATTACCATTAAAAACCCATCTTGCATTTATCGGTGTATCATTAGTAGTATTGTTTATCTGTGAATTGAAAGACATGTATGATCGGCTCATATCTACATTAAGGCCTCTGGGAATAACAAAATCTATGAGATTTAAATTAGATGGTGTTACATCAGTATTAACCCATGATGCCGCAAATCCTTGTTGTGATGAAATCTTAATAACTTTATCCATTTTATAAAATTTATAAATAAAAATAATCTCAAAAAATTGTTTTAATTGATTAATTTATCCCAGCTTGATATGATGTCCCTCCAACTTGATCGCCCATAGCCATTGCTGGAGTAAATTTAGGCATTTTCTTTTTAGCTTCTTCTGCTGCTGTGCCCAACCCAATAGCACCGATTAACAATCCTAAAGGTGCAAGGATACCAGTATCATCCAAGAAACCCCCTACAGCTTCTTCTCCAGTCACTTCACCACCAGTCTCAGCCGCTGTTTTTTCTGCTGCTCCAGCAGCTGCTTTTTCTGCTGCTTGTTTTTCTGCTGCTTGTGCTGCTTGTGTTTCTGCTGCTTTTGCTGCTGCTGCTGCTTCATCTGCTGCTGAATTTCCTGGTGTGGCTACTCTACCAGCATTACCTAATCTTGATATACTATCATTAATTGCTGCTTGTTGTGTTTTTAAGGCATCTACTCCAGTTCTTAATTGTACTCTTAAAGCTCCAAGTTGTGCAGCTCTTTCTTCTGCTCCAGATGCTTCGGCAATCGGCGATAAAGAGCTTGATGCTGATGCTGCTGGATTAACTCCATCGCCACCTAAACTAAATGGATTAAGAGTAGATCCTACTTTAGATGCTGCTGCTTCGCTTTCTTCACCTGGTAATAATTTTATTAGATCGCTTGCAGGTTCTGCTGCTTGTGATGCTACTGCTTCGACTGGTGCTGCTGATGCTGAGGCTCCTTCGACTGGTGCTGCTGCTGCTGCTGCTGCTGAGGGTGCCGCATCTCCAGCAATCTCTCCTATTTCACTCATTTGTATAGGGGCATCTTCAGTTGCTCTACTGGTCGCTTGTTTTACATATCCCTCAGCTCTCGATTTTATTTCTTTAGTCCATTGATCCTTAAACTGGTTCCAACTTGCTTTTGCTTCTTGTTTAACGTATGGACTTAAATTATCAACTGCTGCTTTACCAATTTTTCTTACACCAGTAATAGCCTTAAACCCACTTAATCCTTCTTCTATAGTTTTCTTTTTTTCAAATGCTTTTTGTTTTAATTCTAATGATTTCTCGGCTGCGGCATTACGAGCAGCATCTCCTGCAGTTGTTAAAGAGTTATCTATTCTTGAAAATGGGTCACTCATAGTTTTATACAAATAATAAATATAAAAAATATAATATATTAATAAATATGCCTAAAATCCTTCGTGTTAAAGATAAAGCCGATCAATTCCATAAAAAAATGCCAGTGTTCGATTTACCTATGCGAATTCTTTTAAATTCTAAATCTCAACATGGTATCGCAAAAACAACTATAATGTTAAATCTTCTATTAAATCCAGAATTTGGCTATTCATCCATTTTTAAAGGAAAAAATATTTATATCGTATCCGACAATTCACAAGATGAGAAGCTTAAGCTTTTGCAAAGGTATAAGGAAATTCCAGAACAAAATATTATGACTTTCGATGAAAGTGCCTTAATGAATTTATATGATGAAATAGAAGAAGAGTTTATTCAAGATAAAGCTGAAAAGAATATTCAACATCGTATAATCCTTATGGATGACTGTGGCTACTCTGGTAAAATGAAGAAACAATTTGGAATTGTCGCAAAATTAGCATCAAATTGTCGTCATATAGCAACCAGTCTTATCGTATCATCTCAACGTCTAAATATGACCCCACCAACACTTAGATCTCAAGTAACTGGTGCTTGTTTCGGTTCATGTTCTATGGCAGAACTTGAAATGATAGGCGAAAGTTTTAATTATCTCAACTCAAAAAGGGATTTCGTTAATTTATTTAGGAGAGAGACTAAAGAACCCAGAAGTTTTTTATGCATTAATTTTACTGGTAATGATGGTATATATTATGATCGAGAATTTAAACCAATTAAAAATCTTGATTAATATTATAAAATGGTTTATACTAACAAGCAGAAATTTAATCGTAAATATAATCAGAAACTTAATGAACCCAATTCAAAAAAAGATATAAGTAAACTCACTGGAATATCAATGAAAATCCTTGACGATGTATATTATCGTGGCATCGGTGCCTTTAAGACAAATCCTACATCAGTTCGTAAAAATGTTACTGCACCAGAGCAGTGGGCTATGGCTCGTATTTATTCTTTCGCTGTTGGTGGTAAAACACAAAAAACGGCTGATGCTGATTTATGGGAAAAACACTTAAAAAATATGAAAAGAAAATCTAAGAAATATTTATAAATGGATAGTACAGCATACGCAATCGCTTATCAATACTGGACTAAACCTAATGGATACAAAAATATAGCCACTACTGAAACTAAAAAAATTATTATTACTAAAGAAACTAAATTTTAAATCTTCTCTTGAAATCTGCTATAGAAGCCTTAAGGGTTTTTCTATTCCATAATATGTATCTGCTGAGGCTGCCAGCAGTTAAAAAATTATCCCAGTCTTCACGACTTCTATGCCTTCTTATATAACTATTTTTTACTACATTTCGATCAAGCAAATTTGGAAGATAAAATTCATTATTCTTATCATTTATTAGTGTAAAGTCTCGCATATTTCTACTTCCGAAGGAGACGATTTTCTCTTTACCATTATCTAATTTAAAATGTGCATCATATTTTTTTAATGCTTTTTTCGACTTCACTATTTTTATCAATTTTACCATTATAAAATTTCTCAACATTTTTTATATGAATTTTTCGCTTTATATGGGCTTCTCTTTGTCCTTTAGATATTACCTTATTACAGACCTTACATAATACCTTTTCTTTTAAATATTCAGTATATCGAGACATTTTATTAATTAGTTTTATAATCTTTAAGCCAGGTTCCCCAAACATTTTTTTATCGATCTGGATGGTTCTCAATTGGCAAGGTTCTCGATTGGCTTTATCATTTTTAAAAAGAGTATGCCAATCGAGAACCAGACCCATTTTACGCTACATAAATTCACTTCTGAAAAAAAACGAGGGGTCTTAGCATCCTTTAAGACCATAAAATTTAAAACCCAAATAAAACCCTTATAATCAATAAAATGTTGGGGGATTTTTATTGTATTTTTACACAAATTTACAGAAAATAATTTATGAACTATTTGTATAAAGATGGAAACTGAAGATTACGAGACAAAATTGGATCAATTACAACTTGAAATCGAAGAGGCGGAAGAGATTGCCCCCATAAAGAAGGTAAAAAAGAAACGTAAACCCATGACCGCAGAGCATAAAGCCAAGTGTATGGCATCATTAAAAAAAGCTCGTGAGGCATCTCAATTAAAAAGAGGTAAGAAGGCGAAGGCTAAAAAAATAATGAAAGAGAAAGACGATGAAGAAGTGGATAAAATTTTAGATTTACATATTAAAGCTAAAGCTGAAAAAGAAGAAGCTAAAGATAAAGAAATAGCAGCCCTTAAAAAACAATTAAACTCATTAACACTGCAGGATATAATACCTAAACCGCCGCCGCAGCCAAAGCGAGTGGAGAGCGTAGCGGATCACGAGCCAGCAAGCGAAGCAGTAGAGCCAGCAAGCGAAGCAGTAGCAAGCGAAGCAGTAGAGCCAGAGCCAGCAAGCGAAGCAGTGGAGCCAGAAGTACTGCCACCACCACCACCAATGCGAACAAGTCAACCATCGATCCTTGTGCAACCCTTAGCACCTAAAAAAGTTGTATCAAAATCTATACCATCTATTAGACACCATATAGTGAGACCAAAAATGAAGCCGAGAACATAATTAAATTTTTTTTTTAGAGCTACGTGTTTCTGGTTTCTTAATATAGCTTTCATCCGTCTGACTGGTGTCTCCAGCAACAACTTCTTTATTAACTAAAGCTTTTTGTTCTTGAGTAATTTTATATTCTATTTGTTTTTCATCTCGTGTTAGAGTTCTTTTTAATATATCAGTACATTTTTTAGGATCATATAATAATAACATTCTTCGAAGATTTGCACAATCATCACACCAATTAGACCAATAAGAAGTTCGATTTCGTTCCTCGCAAAATAAACATTGATAACCCATTCTATACATTTATATTATATTTATTTTTTACTTTTTAAACATTTATTTTTGATTTTACTTTTTTTAAAAAAGTATTTTAAAAGTTTATAGTATAATGCCGACAAACTCTTACATTAATCTAAAGGATTTAATCGAAAAAGAAAAGCCTAAAAAAAGAATTACACTTAATAATATATTTCATAGTATAAGTTCTAAAATGTGTCCTAAAAATAAAGGAGAAAAATGTAAATGCCACTTAAAAAAGAACAAGCAAAAAAGCTAATCTTTTTCCCTTTCTTGTCTTAGGAGATACGCTTTATTAAAACTATTCCAAGGTAAACATCCACGAGTTTCATGTCGTTTTATAGATGCTAATTGAATTGATTTATGGCAACATTTGCAAACTACTATTTTTTTCCAATTTATTGGTGTTGGACGTTTATTCATACCTTTATAAAAGTATATTAATTTATAGTTAAGTTTATTTTTAGTTAATATTATAATATATTATAATATATGGATTATGTCTTAAATTTTAAAACGCAGTTTCATAATTATCTTAAGGAAATAAGACCAGATTTAAGCGATCAATCAAGGAAATTATATGCTTCTCAGTTAAATAGGATAATGTTGGATAATAATTTAAACCAATTTAATATAGTAAAATTTATAACTCGTCTTACAAATAAGGCAAAACGAGATAAAACATTAAATTTTATTTTATTAGATGGATCTAATCAAACTAAAAACCAAAGATTAGCCTCTATTAGAAGTGTTCTTGAAGCAAATAAAAATGTATTAGATGAAAAAAAATATAATAATCTTTATAAACTAATATCTGTTGTTGGTGATGATTTAAGAAATAAAATAAATTCTAAAGCTGGTACCAATCTCAAATCTGAAGATGAAGAAAAAAATATGACTGTTTCGTGGAATGAACTTGGAGAATTTGCAAAGAATTATAAACCAGAAATATCAAATTTAAATGGCATGAGAAACTATTTAATGTTAAATCTAATGTTAAATAATTATGAAGAAAAAGACGCTTTAAAATATTATGTTATTCTAAGAGTTATTGAGTATGCTTCTTTATATGTGTGGGTTAATCGTAAACCACCACCAGCTAATAAACAAAATTATTTATACTTACATCGCAACCAAATATATATACAACACTCTAAAACTACTGGGGGTATAAAAAGAATTGGTAATTCAGTAACTAATCAAAGAGCCTTGGCTACATACCCATTAAATGAAAAAGTTAAAGAATTCGCCTTAGCATACATTAAGAAAATGAAGATAAAAAATAATGAACCTTTATTTTATAATGATAGTAGAAGTAAGCAAATTGATATTAATTATTTTACTAAAATTTTAAAAGAATTATTGGCTCAATTTGGTGATAATATGAATAGTACAATGTTAAGAAAGATATATGAAAATAGAAAAATAGATGTTACATTAAATGCCAATGAAAAGCACGAACTATCTAAACAAGCAGATCATAGCTTAGGAATAGCTGAGACTTATTATAAAAAGATTTAAAAAGTATAAAGTTTTAAAATTAAATATTGTATTACTTTATAAATGGTTAAATTAGTTAGATTAACAACTGAAAATAAAAATGCAGTATTCCAATCCAATTTAGATGCTGGTATATCAGTAAGTAAAGACGCATCTATAGCTTTACAAAACTTAACATTTAGTGCAGATTTCGATGTCTTAGAAATTACAGCTAATAATAATAAAGTAAAATATAATCTCGCCGAAGGAATTAATAACACATTAGAATATGAATTACCAGCCGTCTCCTATACTAATTCTAATTATAGGGATTTTTATAAAGATTATGAAGCAGCTCTTAATGGTTGTTTAAGCGTTACTCAAGCAACACCATTAGATGCTGATGTTTATTCGTCATTTAAAGTTGTTGAAGAAGGCGATCGTGTATTAACTAAATTTAAATATACACCGATGATTATGCCTTTTATGAATAATGATGGAACTGAGAGAGATTATGTAACTCAAGGATTATTTGAAATATCTTATAAAAGCCCAACATCACAAGACGAAAGTATATTTATTGAAACCAGTAATAATCCATTAACAACTATGGGTAATATGAGATCTGCACAGAGTGAGAATATGTCTACAAGACAAAATTATATATGCCCCATAGCTCCTGATTTTGTTTGGTCTAAAGGTTCCTCTATGTTTATGTGTAGAATTGAAAATTTATTAAATCATGGTGGTGCTGATAATACACATGGTTTTGGTATTGGTTTATCATATACTAATATAAAATTAAATACTGAAATGAAATCACAAATCCAATCCGAAAGCAGAGATTTTGAAGTATTAATAGAAAAAAACGACCAGCCTTATAGATTTATTAGCCCAGATGATCCATATGTAGAGAAAACATCCCCAACAAGCCCATTTAAATTTGATATTAGTGTGGATACTAATCCATTATCACACGATCATATTATATTCCAACGTAATAAAAATACAATAACAGCATGTATATGGAACACGAGCGATGGTGGGGGCGTGGGTGTAAGAAATGAATTATTTTCTTATGCTATACCAGCAGCAGACGCATATAAACCATTATACCCATATATATATATGAAATCCAATGCATCTAATTGTATGATTGGAAGACCAGTATTAACAATGGATACATTAGAGATGCTCGGTAATGAGGACTTTGGACGAAGTGGATTACTACAAAGTCTTGGGGGATTTGCACAACCCAATGCTTATAATGCTATTAGTGCTTTCTTTAGTGGCGTAATACCAGATTTATTAGATGCTCGATTTGGTGGCGAATTTGATTTACAAGATCCCACGGTTTCTACCAATGGTGCGGTATTAAGATTTTTAGGTTATGATGTTAATAAGTACTCAGCTAATATTGAATATAAATTAGGATTACCACTAACAAAAGGGATCGATCTTAGGACACCATTTTTAGAATTTATACTAACACCATCGCAACAACATCAAGTAGTTAATAGCGATAATTTTATAGTTATTTTAGATAGTTATGCTTTAGATAGTTATGATGCAAGTAGGACAAATTACGGACAAAATTCCACTAATCCAGCATCTATAGCAAATCGTGGACGAAAATTAAGTATATTAGCAACAATACCTAAAAATGATAATAGTGGATTTTTAGAATATGAACCTAACGAAATAGTATATATAGATTTAGATTTATCCACTGATGTAGAGATCAAGAATTTAAATTTAAGGGTTCTCAATAAAGAATTTAATCCCATAAATATTAATGGTAAAGCCGTCATGACTTTATTAATTAAAAATTAGGCAAATATTTTTTTGGGTTCTCGTTTGGTGAATTATATTAAGAGAAATAAAGCCAATCGAGAACCACAAAAATATTGGGATTTTATTTCTAATTAAATTAATATTTTTTATTTATTTTATTTTATATAATTATAAAATGGCTTATAATGGAAATGTCGAAACGATGTATATTGACCCAGTGTCTTTTGTACCAAATCAGCGATGTGCTTTTGAACTTGATGGAACTAAATTAGCTTATGGATCTAATTTAAGAATGCTTAACATTGGTGTTGTTTCTAATTCTGCACAAGATTACTCACGAGGATTAGGGGCTATGGCACTTATTAAAAATATCAGACTAATGGATGGACGAACTGAACTGTCTGGTATTCGTAACGTGGCTCCATACTTATTCTTTAAGAATTGTAATAGAACTAATGCAACTAATAAAAGTGAAGATAGTTATTTAAAAAGAAATAAATTAGGCTTTGAGATTAATAGTATAAATAATAAGGTGTCTCATGTATACTCACCAGGACAAGCTGACACAACAGCAGATACCACGAATTTAGCATACCTTGATCTTCGTGAGGTTTTCCCTATATTACAGCAAGATGCCTTATCAGTTTTGCCGACATCAATCTTTAAAAATCTCCGTATTGAGGTCGAATTTGATGGTAAACAAGCATCCCAAATTCTCGGCGATACGGCGGCAACATTTGAAATCCAGCGACCAGTTCTTGCTGTTGATGTTATACAGAATGTCGCAGCAGTTCAAGCAGCAGTCGCTAAAGTTAGTGAGGAGCCTATAATGTGGCAAGAAATAGAGCAAGATAATTATACCATCAATGAGGTAAACACCGCTGGTTTTGGTGTAGGTATTACAGCAACACAAAACGCAGTTAATCAGTCATTAGGATTTAGGGGTAAATTCGTTGAACGGCTTTTAATTACTAAACAAATACAAGTGAAGACTAAAGAACAAAACGGTACTCTGGTTCAAGGATTTGGTGCAGTTGCCTCAAGTCAAGCAGTGTTAAATGAAAAAGTTCAGATTAATTTAAATGGTAATCCAATATTACCAGGGTTCCAAGGTATGACGAGACCTAATGAAATCCTTGGTATGTTGTCTGATGAGTGGGGATCTATTAATGCTTATCCTGGATCTAATCTTTATGCTTGGAATAAAACCGCAGCTAATGTTGAGGATGCTAATACAGCAGGACAACAATCCTTTATTTGTGTAAGACTTGGAGCAAGAGTAGCACAACTCCAAACATCTATTAGTCGAACTAATAACCGAGATGCTACTGTTAAAGCAGCGACTAATGATGCTCTTAATGTAAATCTCTATGGTGAGGTTTCCAAGATGTTAAATGTAACCGCCAACGGATATAGAGTAGTCTATGCGTAGAATTCCCAAAAATTTTTTAGGCTTTAAATATAATGAGTAAATACCAAGAAGAAGAGCAAATGAATAAAGCTATAGCAGAACAAAAACAAAAAATCAGAAGAGAGAAAAAACTTATTAGCAGAGCTAAATATAGAAATAGTGAAAAAGGACATAGAGAGCATCGAATATGGGACTGGAAATTTAAAAGCAAAATAATATGCGATCACGATGCTATTTATGATATTGTGATGAATACACATTATTGTGATAATAAAGAATGCAAAAAGAAATTAGCTTTTCGTGGAACCAAACCAGCCCATAATTCTAAATGTTTAGATCATTGCCATAGTTGTGGAGCTGTTCGTGGTGTACTTTGTAATGTTTGTAATTTACATAATGTTTTTAAATGTGAGTTATGCGATTAATTTAATTTTATTTTATATTACTTATTATATAATGAGTGTTTCTTCATCGACGATTATTGAATTAAGACAAGCACAAGCAACCAGCGTTAAAGTAAAACCAGATGGAACAGACCAAAATGGAGTGTGGAAATCCACTATAGATCGAGCAGTGGAAATTGAAGACGGCGACCAAATTACAATTAAAGCAGTTTACCTTGATACGTCGGCATCAGCATCTGGAGAAATTCATGTGCAAGAAGATATAGATGCGTCAATAACTTGTGCTATGTATTTACAAAATTATAATGTGGATCAAGATTATACATGGCAACAAGATCCTGCACCAACTGGAGATTTAACAAACAAATTAAGAATATATCCTCAGAATGATACTGCAGCAGTAGTAAATGAAGGATTTCGTGGTGATAATCAGCTTTATTGGTTGTCTCAAGCGAGTGAAGCAGTTGGAGGCACAAATTGGTCTATTACTGGTGTTAACATTGAGCCGATTATTAAAAGTGATGCTTTAGGATATTATGGAGGAACTACATTAAATTGGGAATATACCCCATTAACACCTGGAGCGGCACCTTATTCCGCTAAAGCACAAACACCGATGGGAGCAAAAAAGAGAAAATATAAATGGAAGGTATTTAATGATGAGAAATTATGGGAGTTAAATGTGCAATGTAAAGGAACTTCGACAGCCCCAGAAATTCGCTTAGTTCCCTTTAATACTGGAATTACGAAAGGCAGTGAAATAAAAAGCGTAGACATAACACCTTACCAAACGATTATAAACAATACTGAGAAATATTACACACCACAACAATTTACTTTACCTTTTACTATCCCAAAAGGCGATTATACGCCAAGTGAATTAACACAATTAATAAATGATTTAGTTAGTAATGCTGAAGCTACTGGTATGGCGAGTGATGATTATTCAAGTAGTATGGCTACACCAGGGCAAGAGTTTCCAGTTATGTCTCCATTTTTAACTACTGTTCTAAAAAATTATCAAGAATTACAAGATATTGGATCAGCACAATCCCCTCCAGTAACAATCGATCAAGCATTTGTAGGAGCATCAGGACAGACTGCAACAGCAACAGATGGTAGTTTTACTAAATATGATATAAATGGAACACATTATTTTGAGTATCCAATAACAACTATGAGAACAGAAGAAAATGGTTCCCCATATAGACCAGCATTAGATCGATGGATAGGAACAAATCAATTTGATTTCCAATTAGATCCACAAGAGAATAAAATAAAAATTGATACGGCACATTTTCCGATATATGGTAATTCTACAAGCTCTGGCGATACACCTGGCGATAGGGTTTATGATGCGGTACCAGGTGTCGTGTATAATACTGGCTTAACAATCCCAGGACTTGATAGTGGGACAAAGCCGACATTTATTTCTAATACTGGATTGCCTTTAAGATATAGTGGAATTGGAATTTTAGCTATGACCCCAACTACGTTCTGGTATGATAGTTTAGGTTTCGGTGATTGTATTATTAAACCAAAATTCAATGCTAAAATTTCTCAGCCAAATCCTGGTGGAGCCCCAGTTGTTCCAACTGATTTTAATAGTTTTACTATAGAGGCGAAGAATGGGGTAAATATTACTGGTGCATTTCCTGGACTTGATCTTGGAGTACAACATCATGAAGATTTTTATAGTCAGCCTATTTATGATAATTTTAAGGGCTTGGGTGAAGAAACAACTATATCGACAAGTGATACAACCAGTTTATTTGCTACTCGTGTATACAATACAGCAATAGCAGATGAAGGATTTTTTAAAGTAAAAATAGGTAATAATATACAGCAAAATTTAGTTGGTGGAAGATTAACAACGAGCAGAGATACGCAGAGTATAGTTAATAGATATTATACAGCGAATTCATTTACGAGCGATCAAGGTGCAGGTTCTTTACTCTATCAGCATTCTGGAGCTCCTATGATGTTAAGCGATTTTAATATAGAGATTACTAACCCAGATAATTCATTCGTGGATAGTCATATATTACAAGAGAAAAATTGCGTATTTTTAGAAGTTATTAAGGGTACTCCACCAAATATCCAAAAAAATATAGAGAATAATTCAAAAGAAAATGATCCGGAAATAATATTAGAGTAATTAATCCCATGAAATAATAAACCTTGAAGGATCAATTGGCTTTGTTTCTGGTTCTTTAGCATCTGGATTAAATTTATAAATGTAACTCTTTTTAATATTTTTCTTTTTTATAAAATAACCTTCTTCCACCAAAGCTAAAAAGGTTTTTCTAATAAAATAATCATTATAATAATCTAAAATATATCCTATAATTCTTTTATAGTATCCATATTTTAAGAAGCCTCTATTTTGGATATTTTTAAATTTACAATAAGCAGTTATAGATTGTTTAGCATTCATTAATATATATATATTTTTTTATTATAAAAATAAAACATACTATAATATTATAAATGTCGTCATTAAAAGAGAGATTAGAAACCCATCCAATTAGAAATTTAAATGCAGTTATTAAATCAATTAAAAGTGAAATAGCTCCAAAACTCGCATTAAGTAAAGATCGAAAAAGGCATTCTAAAGCTAAATTAATCGAACATATTTTATTATTAGATAAAATGGGTTTATTAAAACAAGATATACCATCTTATAATACACCAAAAAAAGAGAAAGCACCACCAAAACCAAAAAAAGAGAAAGCACCAAAAGAGAAAGCACCACCAAAACTAAAAAAACCTTCGTCAGTACCAGATAAAGGACAAGCATTAGCAGATTTTATATTACCAAATGGAATTAAAGTTAGAGATTATGATAAAAAAGAATTATTTAATTTTTATAGAGATATTTATCTAAAATTTTATCGTAAAGATAAATCTTATGTTCGATGGATGAGAGATGAGGAAAAAGCAAAAGAAAAAGCGAAACCAAAAAAAGAAAAATCACCTGGTGCAAAAGAAGCCGAAAGAATTAAAAAAAAAGTAGAAAAAGAAAAGAAAGATAAATCAATAAAAATAGATTTAGAAAAAGCTAAAAAATCTGGGATAAAAATAGATAAAGAAAAAGCTAAAAAAGCTGGGGTAATTTTAACAAACGCCCCACCTAAAAAAAAGAAAGAAAAAGCATCCAAAGGATCCATCCCATCAGAATTATCTCAAGATAAAGAATATGCTAAAAATTTAAAAAAAAGATACACCGACCATAAAAAAGATTTAGGTGACATGAGTAATAAGGAAATTATCACATTTATTAAACAAGATATTAAACGTGAAGAATTTAATTTAAAAGAAATTAATAGAGTATTAAAAGATACTACTGATAAGGAAGCATTTAGGAAATTCACACGTGTAGACCGAGAAGCTATAAAAAAAGCATTAAAACTATATAATGATGATCTTAAAGAAGTAGAAAAGAAATCAAAACCTAAAAAAAAAAAGTTTAATGTTAAACCTGCACCAGCGAAAACAGAAAGCAAAGGATTTAGAGTAGAAAAAGCTTTAGATCCTAAAAGCATTGCGAAACCTTCAGCCGCTATTCAAAAAGCGAATGAGATGGCACGAAAACGAAAAGAAAAAGAAAAGGTCGAAAATGAAAAAAAAGAGGTTGTTGTTAAACAATTATTGAAAGAAATTGAAAAATTAATTAAAGGTAATTCATTATTAAAAAAAAAATATGCTGAAGCATTAACTTCTAATAATCCAATATATTTAGAAAGCCAAATTAAAAAAATAAAACAAGATATTAAAAAAAAATAAAATAAAAATAATTTAATATTATGGGTAATATATTTATAAAGAAATCTCCAACACATGAATTTATTAATAAAGATTTAAATAAATCATTACTCCTTGATAATTTATTCGAAAGAATAACACAAATGGAAAATATAGTAGATAATTTAGATGCTAAAATCTGGCAAGTTGAAGCAAATAATACAGCCAATTTAAAAGTGATGTCTAATGATATTCATTTATTATACGAAAAGTTTAAGAAGATATAGTATTTTTTTAAAACAAAGTTGCATTAAGGAATTCTTTTCGTCGAAAGGCACTCGCCCATTTAACTTCGTCAATATAATCAATACAAGACATAAAAAAAGGTTTATGTTCTTCCATTCCTTCAAAATGGAATAAATGATAAAGAACATCTGTATCAGTACATACTCCTTCATCGGTAATCCACTGATTAATTTTTTTCCATTTATTTAATTCTTTCCGTTGTTTGTTATTAATAAAACTAACAATAGTTTTAATTGCTTCTTTGGTTTCGTGAGTATTCATTTTTGGTTCAGTATATAACATATGTCTCAAACTCTTAAGTATATTTTTTTAAAACATATTATAATTTAGTCCCAAAATGTGGGGGGTTCTCGATTGGCGTATTTTTGGGTGTCAATAT
>VMHT01112882.1_pt1 | contig 20920 bp, 26 predicted proteins | sample 4693611 | NCBI WGS metagenome assembly VMHT01 (sample SAMN12280063, study PRJNA550983) | marine metagenome | isolation source: seawater sampled from same location over 5 years 0.02-0.2 micron viral filtrate | place: USA: collected off the coast of southern California halfway between the port... ...
AAATTACCCTGTTGCCCAGTAGCTCTAAACAATTGGCTTGCTTGACCCAGATAATTCATCAACTCGCTTGGGGGAATGGTAGAAGAACCTTCTCTACCGCCACCTAGTAAATATCCCATTGGGTCGTTTCTAAATTGATTGATAGAGTTTGTTAAAGAATTGCGCCTTGACTGATTAAGTTTTTGAATAAACTCTTGTTCTCGCGCTCGCTTGTTAGCTGGAGAGAGATATTCTGATATTGCGCTTTGGTAGTCTTGGTCGTTTGAAAATTGATCTGGTTGAGGAGCCTGTGGCATTGAAGCCTTTATAGACGCGTAAAACGGGTTTTCACGGTCAAACTCAGCCCGTGCTTTTGCCCCCGATTGTTCAACGCTCTGTAAATACTGATCCATTTCTGCACGTGTAACAGCTCGACCATTCAACGTATTTCTACCACTTGCAATTTCCTCAACTCCTGCTCTTCGTTTTTCTAACTCAGCTTCCTTTTGCCCTAGGTTAAATTCAGCCGCCTCTTGCTGGTATTGTTCTGCTCGGTCTTCAAAAGACCTAGGGACGTCTCCAGAGGGACGAAGAAAGGACTGACCCCCAAAGAAAACATTCCCAGGAGGACGAAGAGGGGACTGACTAGAATATATGTTAGTAGCTAATGGATACTTTTGTTGAAAGGCGCGCTTCTGACTGTCAGACATCCTGCTAGGATCAAATGCGTAAGTTGGCATAATGTTTTAAATAAGGGGGTTAGTAATGTCTTAAATAAAGGGGTTAGTAATGTTACATTCTTCCTCCGCCAAATAGTGTTCCTGAGCCTAATAAATTAGATGGGTTGCTGGAGCGGGTAATACCCCCAAATAAAGTATTGGCCCCTACTGGCGCAGGTCCGTTTAATCCCAAAAATTCTTTTTGAAACGCATCAAAGGCTCTTCCCCTGTCGTTTGGGTTCTCATAAAACCTAGGGTTATTTTTTTTAAATTCTTGGTATTCCGGACTATTATTTACTAAAGCATTTCGTAGTTGTTCTGATATTGAAACATCGTCACCACTCCTAGCATATGATTTTCCAATTGCGTGAGCGTCATCAGGAAGTGTGTATCCAGGAAAATTTTTTCGATACTGATTCACCAGTGTATCAAAAACTCTTGCGTTCATTTTAACTTGCATCATAATGTCTTAAATAAAAGGGGTTATTCCTATTATATCATAGGGGTTAAGGGGGGTTAGTTGTAAGTGTAAAAATTGCTTGTTATTGCCCCACCAGTTGCGGTTGTAGTGTCCCCATTTCCAAAATCAAATCCTACGGTTTTTATTACAGTCGTGTTTCCTTCGTCGTCGAGTGGAAATTGTATTTCTGCAACTCCACCATTCGTAGGTCTACTTTGCGTAGCTGCTAACTTTGGAGACTTAATGTCAGCGGTATCAATAATATACGCCAAGCAATAATTGTTATCGTCATCTAATGTTGGAAGAAAAAAGAACTCTCCTTCAAATGTGTTTTGCGAGTCTAAAATTTGAACTATTGGTAATGCGTTATCCGTAAAACAAACTCTTTTATATGGTTCTCCCGGTGGCCCATCAAATGTCGTCCCGCCATATGAAACCGAACCTTGGTTTGTGTATTCTTCTGCACCTGTTCCACCCGAACTTGTAGTAAAAGTAAATGTAAATGATAAAGAATTAAATCCATACAAATTCCACAATAAAGACATCAATGGATTTATTGCAATAGGCTCCGTCCTGTCCCAAATATCTCCGTGAACATTAATGAGTGCTTGAAGGTCCAAGCAAAACGGAAACCCGTTGCCCCTTCCTAGTGCTGTAAATGGAGTTGCCGTTGGCATTATGTTAATTTAGGTCCAATTTGTCCATAGATGCTGGCAGAATGAGGATTGCCATTTATGCAAAGAATAACTCCAAACGTGCCAAGGGAGTCTTCTATATTTTTTTCTTCTGGCAATTCACCATCATCGCTTCCAGTTTGCGTTTCTTCTGGAAAATCTCTTTCGGTTGGAACAGGTGATGGAACAATCCCAGTTGTACTTCTGTCTCTTCCAATTAGACCAGCGTCTCTTTCCCTCTCCTCCATTGTTGGGTCATCTCGACCCCTGCCGGTTGTAGTATTATATAGACCAGCGTCTCTTTCCCGCTCTTCTATTGTGGGCATTCCGTCCCCTGTATCTCTTGAGGCATCTTGACCTCCGCCTCCTCTTTGTCTGTCTGCCTCAACGGCTTGGTCTAGCTGATTTTCAACTTGTTGACTATATACTTCTAATCGCTCAATCTCATCGCCTACCGCTCTTGCATCTTTTGTGTTATCTATTCTGCCAGATGACTGATATTCTTTAAATTGATCTATGCGATCACCAACATTTTGCCCCGTTGATGGGTCAACTAAACCTTCTAAAAAATCATTACGCTCTCGACGTTGACGCTGCCTATCTAAAGATTCTCTATTGTTTCTTTCCATATCTTATTGAGAAAGTGGTCGGAACCCTAGCCCGGGAGTTCTGTTCGATACAGTTGCAGAAACAGTAGTAACTTCATAAAAAACTGTTCCATCTTGAGCGGTTAAAACTGGACGAAAACTTCTGCTTATGATTCCATCTGTTTTGTAAAGATCAGCCTTATCATCAAAGTCATTTCCAAAGCCAACGGCTCTTGTTTTTGTTTCAGATGTTTCTGATGCAAACTTAAATTCACTACCACTTATATATGGTTGAATAGAACCCGTTCCTCCCATTGTAGCTTCAGCATTGCTGTTTTGAATAAAATGTCTTGGAAATTCTGTAAAACTGCTGCTTGTGCTAAAAGATTGTCCAGAGCCAACCTCAGTAGTTGTGCTGCCATCTGAATTTACTAATGTGACGGCTCTTCCTACGCTGCCGGAAATTCTTTCAGTTAATTTTAAAACAGAACAAGATAGACCAGATATATCAAAAGCAAGCTCAGTTGTGTCTGGTATTGAACTTTGTATATTAACAACAACATCAGCTTCAACCTGCTGCTTGGTGGGTGGAATGGTTTCAACAACGGCTGTTTCTCCTCGGGGTTTCTTAACAACTGAACCAACAACTGTGCCAGTAGCATCAGTAACGTCCCCAAGGGTTTCAATGGCTATTGATCCGCTAGTTGTGCAATTAACTTGCCCGGGAACATCTACAAATACTACATCCTTGTAGGTTTGAGTTGTTTTAATAATTGTTCCCTGTAGCGCAGTTCTAGAAAATCTAACGTATCCGTTCTCTTGGGTTTCAGAAGAATCAATCAGGGTTCCACTAGGAGTTACAGCAGTGCCAACGGAGTCTATGGTAACGTATGTTGTTCCTGGTATAGCAGAAGGTCCGGGTCTATCGGTTCTTCGTATCTCTCCACTACTGGTAACAAACGTCTTTCTAATAGTATCTATGCCCTCTACGTTTGACGTTGATACACCAATCTCTACACCACTAATGGTTGAGGTAGGAGTTTCGTTAAAGGCTTCAACTGTCTCCGTGCGTATCTTTCCAGTCGTTCCAGTTCCTCCTTTTCCTTCGTTTATAGTCCTGCTTATAACACCGCTTTGTAGCCATGTCTCAGTAATGCTAACAAAACCTGATTCATTAGGTCCTTTAGTTCCTGATGTAGCTTGAGCTAGTGTTAGTGTAGCTGCACTATATCCAATGCCAGAATGGCTAATGGTAGTTGTTCCTACTGTTTTACCATAGGTTGTTCCATCCTTTGCTATTAGGCGACGTATGACTCTGCGAAGGCCATTAAGTTCTACGTCTACTTTCTCTGCCGCCTCTTCAACAAAAGAACCAGTCAGGGTTTGGTAATTAAAGGTTATTACATATTCACCAGTCTGGGTATAACCAGCTCCAACGCTAGTAAGAACCATATCTGTATATGCCTCACCGGTTCTGGCATCAATACCATCAACTGCCATGTGAGCATCATACAATGTTCCAAAGTCAGCAAATATCTGATCCTTGTTTTTGTCATACCAGGCTTCCGTGTCATTCTTTGCCTGGCAACGCACGGTCATTGCGTATCGTCCACCAAATAGCTGTGTAACCTCTGGCTTTTTGCCATAGATTTTTAATCTCTTAGTTCTGTGAAATACTGCCATTATGATGCAACCGCTTTAATTACTGCAAAGTTAAGTTTGATAGCTTGAGATAAAGAACCTCCGCTTACATTCAAAACACTTATACTACAGCTACCTGCGGCTACGGCTCCTACGGTAACTTGATATGCTCCCGCTGTGCCAACACTAGCAACATTAACAATAACAACATCAGTTGCAGCTATTGTGCTGTTAGTTAATGTAAATGCAGCAGTAGCGTCATCGGCTAAAGTATCATTGTGCATTACAATTTCACCGTTTATTTTATTTAACGTAACTCCAGTAGTTTTGTTTGTTCCTTGGGTTACAGTGCCACCACTACCAGTCTTGTAACCTAGAGTTGAGCTAGCTAATACATTTGTTCCTGTTACAGCGGCGGCTGTAGTTGCGCCAATCGTAGCATTATCTAAGGAAGTTATTCTCTCTTGATTATATATAATTGTTCCGTTGGTAGTAACGGCAAGCGCGTTGTTACTTACATCGGTAAAGGTTCTATCTGCTCTACGCAAATCTACCATTAACTGTGGATCGTCAGTAAGTTTTATTCCATTTGGGTCAAAATATACTTGACCCGCTTCACCCGCATCAAGGGGTTGCTTTATCAAGATTACATAATTACCAAGAGCAACTTCATCTGCTGCATTAGAGCCGCCATCAGAGCCAATCCGAAACTCTCCAGAATTGTCTAGGCTTCCTGCGTTACCAGACACACTAACAGGCGTTTGTGCAACATTATCAACATAGGCTATTGCATTACCACTTCGAGAAATGCTAATTACATATGTATGCCATTTGTTATCATTAAGTCCAGTTGCTAATATAAAGTCACCAGAACTGCCTGAGTCCTGTAGCGTTAATATAAGATTGCCAGATACAAACCTTACCCTATACCCCGTGCTTGAAAGTTTAGTAAGAACGGGTTCCGTTCCGCTACTATCTAACTTTGCATAAAAAACTAAACTAAAATCTTGAGTGCCAACATCTAAATTAGCATTATCTGCTAGACTAAGATACGCAGATGTGTTAGTAAAGCTAATGCTATTTGGCACAAAGTTTATTTGTGCAGTAGGGTCTGTAATGCCTAGTGTAGTTTTAACCGCAGAAGCACTTGCATCATCCAAAAAGGTTTTAGCAAAAGTGCTTATGGTGGTGCTAGCAGGCAAAGACAAGGTTTTAATATCTACATCTACTTCTGAATCCATTAATGCCCCGGCAGATGTAACATTTGCTGTATCAGTTACGTCAGCATTAGTTTCAACGCTATCAAGCTTTGCTTCTTGAGCATCGGTCATTAACCGCTTATCAGTTGCGTCAGTTAAGTTAGCCGTGCTTGCTGTTAGTGTTACACCAGATATTGAGCCACCGCTAATACTAACACCACTTGAGGCTTGAGATGCCATTGTTCCAGCGTCCGAGATAGTGCTAAGAGCCTGTGTTCCTGTATGGTTAGCTCTTTGTATAGCAGCAGCATAAACAGAACTCTGCTGTGTAGCAGCACCACTGGGAACGTTATCTACTAGAAGTGTAGCAAGTTCTACGGTAGAACTTCCTGATGGTATAATAAATTTACCTCGTTCTCTATTTGGAAAAATAACTTCGTATACACTATCAATGGCAGATTGACCATTCCTAAACAGGGTCACGCTTCCGTCACCATTAGCATCACTTGTAGCTGACACTGAACCAGGTAAGACAACATAGTCTTGAGTTCCCGAAGATGCCTCAGCACCCGCACTAAGAAGGGTAAATGTAAGTGTTTGGTTAGCAAAATTTGCGTAACCAGCGGTTTTTAAATTAAAGTTTACAGTTGTACTAGCCATTATTATTTATATAAATTAACATTTCCAACGCTTCAATGCAAGTGCCTTGCGTGTTGGTCTTCCTTTCTTGTCCTTCATTGGACCCTTAACGCCAGACATCCTGGCACAAAATGATTTCTTTCGGGCTTTATTCTTACCCTTCGGGTTAGATTCTGTTACAGGGGGCTTGAGGTTAGCACCCGTCTTGCGCTTAAAGTAAGCACGACCGGCAGCGGTAAGTCCTCCCTTTTTACTTTTGTGTTCTTTGCGCATTATTTAAATTTGACCTGGCTGTAAGTATTTTTCAATATGCCGAAACTTGGCATCATGATTTAGAAGTAGTTTCATCTGGCTTTCAATTCTAAACTGGTGCACCTCTAATGTCTTTTTTTGTTTTTTAATATCCTCAGACAATAAATAAAAGGATAGCACTACGGCTATAGATAGGGCTATACTAATAATTGTTCTACGATTTTTCTTTTTAGACATTAACTTCTTACCTTTGCTTTTGGTGTATTGGATACGACTGTTTTTCCTTTTGCTCCTGCCTTCTTTTTCTTTCTAGCTGTGCTTGCTCTTTCTGCCTTCGTGAGGCTGAGAGCCTTTCTCTTAGGCAAGCAACGGTCAGGGTTCTTCTTATCTTTCGACGTTCCGCAAGGGCCTTTAATTGATCCATCAGTGCCTATGCGTACCCAGTTCTGTTCTCGCCATTGTTTGAGTTGAGCCATTATCTTCCTTTACGTTTGCCACCCTTAGCCTTCTTCGCATAGTTTGGATTCTTGCAATACTTAGATGCAGCCATGTTTGCATAAGCAGACGGATACGTGTCAAACGTCCGTCTCGCCCAGGCTTTACCTTCTGGGCATATCTTACCCCCGCTTTTTGCTTTTTTTGCCATTCTTTACGAGTGATTTAAGTAACTTTGCTTGCCCGGCGTGAGCCTTAGATGCTTGCTCAAGCTTTCTTGCGACGCTGAGTATTTTTCTGTGCATTTCCGCTCCTTAGTTTTTTGAAGTCAGCCCCAGTAATTTTATTACGAGGTGCAGCCACCCTGGCTATCTTCTTTTGTTTTGGACTGTATTTGCTAAATGGCATTACTTCCTTTTCTTAATAGCCTTCTTCTTCATCCCCTTAGCCTTAGCAGCTTTTGATGGACGACCTACTTTGCTTCCGTATGTTCCTTTTCCCATTGGCATAATATTATCTTTCGTTATTTGATTATTGATTTTACCCAAGCTACGAGCTTGGATGCGACGGATTTTACCTTAGTGATAAATGTATCTTTAGTTTTGCAGATGCAGCACTTCATAATTATTTCTTTCTTTTGTTGTGAAAATCGAATAGGACTTTTACTTTCTCTGTAAGCGCCTCTAGGTTGTAGTGCATCCTAGCCAGCACGATAATGAGCGTAATAACGCCAATGCCGATAGGCCAGAGAGATGCAATGATTTGTAGAACTTCATTCATTTAATGGTTGAGGAGCCGAAGTAGAATCCAACGATGGCTAGAACTGTTTGACGAACCTCTGGTAGTATAAGGTAACCGTTAAGGGTCTGATACTTGATTCCCTTAAATAGACCAAAGAAGGAAGATGTTTCTTGCCCTACGGTAACTCCCTCTGGGCTGTGAGCCAACAAAAAGGGGGCTACAACGACCGCAAACAGGACAGTGCATACGATGACTCGCCTGACCCACTCACCGCCCCTTGTAGCGGCTTTCTGGTGGCTTTCGTCAGCGGCTGCTTGTTTCTTGATCATGGAGTCCATAGTGCTTTGCTGGTTGGAAACTAACTGTCCAATCAGTTTGAAGATAAAGCCAGAGGCTCCTCCTCCTAGCATTGCTATGAGTTCTGTTGTCATTTGTTTCTTAGTTCCTTGATTACCTTGATTGCGGATACGGACATATAGATGAAGGTTGCTAGACCTACACAGAATCCAAGCACTTCGTTCACAGGAGATAGTCCAATGGTGGCAAAGAATCCACCTGTTCCGATTGTTGATCTGTAGATAATATCTTGCATAGTATTTAGTCAGGGTCCGGTAGGGGTGTGTAGTGATCAACGGTTGATGCCTTCTCGGAATCATCGAGGTCGTAGTCCGTTACGTCCAATGCCCAGGTATGATCAATAGTCTCGGCAGGGTAGGTAAGCCAGCGTGTGCCTATGCCGTTGTCCTCGATCCAGTAATCAAAGCCAATCTCCTTGCCTTCTTCGTCAGCACGTTCAATAGCGGCTTCCTTGCTTGCGTATATTAAGTAAAGCATTATGATAGGGTTATGCCGTATTCGGCGGCGATGTTAGTTTCAAGGGCAGAACGGTTGGCTGTTTGGTCAGAGCTATAGATAATAATTTCTTTGACGTTTCCATCAATAGGATTTGTGTGTCCACCAATGCTATTTGCTTTGAAGGCATCGCTGTTTGTACTCGTATTGGAGGCAGTTCCCTTTGTAAAAAATGTTACGGTATTGGATGCTCTGATTGCAGAAAAAAGAAAATCGCCTGAAGTTGATACAGTTGCATTTAAAGCTGGTCCACTGCTTGAACCACCATTGCCTCTAAAGAATCCAGTTGTTGCACTGCCAATACCAAAGCCTTCGCCATTGGTGCTATCTTCACCAAGGATTCTTTCTTGACCAGATACTGAATCAAACTTGACGACACTAAAGATAGCAAGGTCAGTCTCATTTAGTGCAGTGAAATCCAACTGGTCATCAGAGCCATCGAAAGCAATACCCCCTCCAGTAATTAAAGAACCTGCATCAACAATCTTAGGTTGCTCCGCAGCAGTTGCTTGCACAGCATCTCTGCTATTACCTGACTGGTCATACCAAGTCTCTACAAAGCCGTCCACTTGGTCAAACCCTGGGTCTACACCAGATGGTAGGTCAATGCTGTAGACTTCACCGATGTTCGCTTCAATAGCTGTGCGGTTGTCTGTTTGGTCGGAGTCATAAATAATTAATTCCTTAATTCCTCCGTCTAAATTTGCGTTAGCAGAAGAAACTCTATAGAATCCTAAAATTAATATACCGCTTGGATTTGTTGAACCTGCATTGCCAGTTGCGCCAGTTGCGCCATCTACAAATACTGAAGAACTTCCTCCGTTTACAACATTAGTTTGAAGGTAAGTGCGGTCAGCAACATAATCAATGGTTCCCGCTGTTGTAAGAGTAGTTCCAGAATTAACGGCAAATCCGTCATCATTTCTAAAAAAACTTATTGCATTAAAACTATTAGAGACGCTTGCTGCTGTTGACCAAACTCCTTGGGAGGTAGAAGCATCGTCAGTATGACTCACACTAAAGGTAGTATAAGCCTGAGTCAGAGAAAAACTTCCCGTTGCTAACGCCATATCTTCACTTCCATCGAAGTCTAACTCATTTAATAAAGTGCCAGCACTAACAATCTTGGGTTGATTCGCAGCAGTTGCTTGAGTTGCGTGATTACCTGTTGCTGTATCTCCTGCTTGCGTGGTTACACTTTGGTCATACCAAGTTTTAACGAAGCCGTCTTGGTCTTGTCCTGTGAACAAGGCAGGGCTTCCATTAACAGCAGAAGCATTATTACTTCCTACTAAATCTGTCCAGTCGGACAGGGTATTTCCGTATCCGTTGTAGCTGTGGTTAATTGTTCCGTCGTTATTTGTATCAATTCTAATATTGTAGACTACCCCTTTTGCACGAGTGCCTCTAGCCCTTCCAAATGAACTAACAGTAAAAGTATCACTATTGGTAAATTCTGCCGAAATTAAAACATCGTTTTCATTGTAGATTCCAAATTTACCAGAGACTCGTTTTAATTTTACAGTATTTGCTTCGCTATATTTTAAGTTTGAAGTTAAGTTTAAGGTAGATGCACTACTGTCTGTTTGGACTCTAAAATTTTGAATACTATCAGAACCTCCGCATCGTATGTAACTACCCCCCACCTCTTTACCAATTATTTGTTGGTTTGCTATAGTGACAACAAATGAATACTCAAGAGAAAAATCTCCAGTTAAATTTATTTCACTTGTCAGTTTAACATTATCATCTGATGCATCAAAGTAAGCTCTACTGTTTAAAAGAGATTTAGTGTTACCTAAAACAAAATCTACGAGAGTCCCATCGCTAACTTCAGTCGCTGTAAATGATTTAGTTTCATCCGATGTGCTACTTTGGTCTTTTCTTACTTGGCACACATACTTGCCCGATGTATCACCAGCAGTATCACCACTTGATGTTACGGTAGCCTGACGTGTCCCTAGGCTACGGAGTGAGTAAGCCGCCTTAGCAATCAAGAAGTCACCATCACGACCCGTTGAGGTCAATGCTCGTATGTCTAGAGGTGCTACCACCTGAGCGTTTACGAAGTCAACTAACGCACCAGAGGACACCTCGGACGCAGTGAAGTCCTGCTCGTGGTTATCGCTTTCTCGACGCACACGCACAACCTTGGGATCACCACCAGTAAGACTACGGAGGCTGTATGCCGCCGCAGGATCCGGAGCAATCTGTGTGATGCTCTCTCCTACTGAGTTCAGCCTGCGCTGCTGACCCAGGGCTGAGTCAAGGCTAATGTGCATATTAGACCTTGTGTAGTTGCACTAAGCTAGCAGCACCACTTACGGTTACGCTAGTAAAGTTACCATATATAATTGTGCCTGCTCCAAAGGATGTAAGGAGATCGGCAGAATTTTCTACATTAGTAGCGGTTAGTGCGGAGAGAGTAGAGTCCTTTAGGAACTGAATAGCACCAAAAGAACCAGCGGTTGCACCGTCAGCTGCATTGATAACTATAGAACCTGCGGAGCTAAACTCCAGTGCGTTATTTCTTGAACTTGCCATAATTATATTTTACCTTGATTGTCTAGTCCCATGAGTTGAGAACCTTCTAAAAACATTATTGTTAGACATATTGTCTACTTTTTCTAGCTCTTGCGCTAAGTAACCTTGAGCTACACCTTCTTCAGCCATGCTCTGCTCAACCTTTCCTTCCATGCGTAGGAAGTCAGCATACGCTCCGTGAGCTATAAAAAAGAACCATTCACCAGGTATATCGGTGCTAGTAATTGTATATTGGGGTAGTTCTTTTTTGTAAGTAACAAAAGCTGCGCTATCGGTTGCATTTGCAACATTGAGGACATTAGCACCGTTAGAATCTACAAAGAAATCATACTCTAGGCTTGAGTCATTGAGAAATGCTTTCTTGCGATAAACTTTTAAGAACTCGCCAATAGTTGTTTTAGCAGAGTCACCAGTTAATATTCCTTCTTCAGAGTAAGGAATTGTATTTTTTACCTCTACCGAAAGAAGATCGGAGCCAGTGCGTGGTGTCCAGGTTGTTACACCTTCTATTGTATCATTTTTATTTGCATCTGCCTCGGTAAATTGAACAGTTCCTGAAGAATTAAGCGATATTTTTCCATCTGATGATCTTGTGTCAGTTGGACTAATTCCAGTAGCAACAACCCAAGCGTTAGAAGAGTTCTTGTAAATAAAAGTTCCCGAAGTACTTGCAGACTGACTTATATCCTTGTAAATATTTGTATCAGCCGTTGCTGATCCTCCCCCTGATTCAAAACTCCCGGAGTTAATGCCAAAAAATCTATATTTTGCATTTACCGCAGTACTAGTAGAAACACCACCTGATAGTTCGTAAAGAGCAAATGCTCTTTCTTCTGAACCTACTAAAAACCTAGGCCATGTTTGGCTGGTTTCAAATGCTTCATGCGACCTGCGGTTAATAAAACTATCTATCGATCCCTGTTCTTCTGTCGTCAGGTTGCCCCCACCAATTAAAGATTGTATAAGAAATAGTAAATCGCTATATGTTCTGTCCTGCATTATATTTTGTTAGGGCTTAGTTCAGGAAACTTCTTGTTGTAGTATTTCAAAAATTCTTTAGAATGCACAGTCTCATGACCATACTTCTTTGTAAGTCGAAAGAACTCTCTTGCGGGTATTGTAGCAACTGGCTTACCTAAAGTTGGGTGAGTCTTTCCTTTTAGTTCTTTTGCTTCTTTGGTTGCCTGTGCAACTCTCTTTTGTTCTGTCTGTTTTTCTAGGTTAAACCCAGTTTTGATCTCCTTCATAAAGGCACGATCAACCTCGCCGTCCGAATAGCGTTTAAGTTTGGGAACAATTATATCCATATTAAAAAGGCGAGGGGGCTTGCGCCCCCCAACCAGTATTTAATTTACACAAATGATCCTAGATCAATGATGCGTAATCCAATAACAATGTTACCAGCAGTTAAGCTAGCGGTTGTTCCTCCTACTTCAGCAAGAATAGTAGTTGCTGCTTGGTAAGGAATCGCTTGTGATTGGTTGCCAGTGAAACCATCTCCAGAGTTAAATACTGGAGCAGACATTCCATCGACATCAAGAGCATCAATGAACTCATCTGGGTCACCAGCTGTTGTACCAACATCAAGAACGATGTCAGTAGCACCAGCAAGTGCAGTTGATTCAAAGACACCAGCCAACTCAACAGCACCACCCGCTGGGATAGATGCGATTGGAAGTTGACCTGCTGTGCCGAGCGTTTCTCCATTAAATGGATCAGTGCCTAGCTTGATTTTTGCAAGGTCATCAAATGATAGTGAGATGACGTGTGTGTATCCGGAAGTTCCGGCTTCGTTTACTGTTAATTGTGGCATAGTATTATATCTCCTTAGTTAATTATGAAGGATCAACGATCTTACCGTGAGCACCAGGGTGGTATACACCAAGGGTCAAAGCGCAATCAACGAAACCACGCTCGCCACCACCAAGGTTAGGAAGACGTGTGCTTCCCATTGGGATGAGTTCGTGAACACCATAGTACTCAGGGTTAACCAAGTAGCCCATCATGCCTGCTGTGCCAGCTTGAGTTGGCATACAGTCTGGGTTACCGTTAACGATAGAGACTACACCGTGATCGCTTTGGTAGAGATCAACAGATAGTTTGATTTCACCGCTGTTGCCGTCATAGTTCACAGAGCGAACATTGTCAGAGCCAGAGGAAACGCGAGCAAAGTCACTGATGTCTCCACGAAGGGTAGTATCAGCAACAAGCATGAGGTTGTTGGTTGAACCAGTAACTCCGAAGATTGAGGTAATTAAACCATTGAACTCGGCTTCACTAAGAGAAGAACCAGCATCAACAACACTTGCAGCAGGTGTTTGGAACGCAGCAGGAACATTAGCAGAACCAGCAGCATTTTGAATCCAATCACCAAGACCACCAAGAGCGTTTGCTGTACCAGCACCGTTCTCAACAGCTTGAGTGTTAGCAGAAGCAAGAGTTGCTTCAATGTCGCGCTTTAGTTCACGAATAGCTTTAGCTTCAGCTTGAGCAATCTTAGCAGGACCTACGGAATCGACAGCTTCTTGCATGTCGGATACCATGTAGTCACGGCGGAACTTTTGAACGCGGTTACCAAGCTTTGCACGGCCAGCGAACTGGTCAGTGAAAGCTGTGACATCAGCACCTTCGGAAATACCAGAAGTGCTAGGAGCCGCAAGACTGTCAACTGTCCATTCAACGAATGTTGAGGAAGCTTTCTGCTTATCGGCGGAAGAAAGGATAGGAGTTTCTTCTGGAGCGAGGATAGTCAAGACATCAGTCAAGTCTTCGCGGTTAGAAACAGCCGATCCTGTATTTGTAGTGTCAAATGTATTTGAGAATGACATTGTATATTAATTTATCGGTTTTGTAATTGTAAGGTTCTGAGAGTTACAAAATCACTCTTGCTGCCTGTTTTACTGAATTGATTTCTATATTCGTTTACTTTCTTGACCCTAGAATCTACCTTGCGTTCTGATTGAGCACCTGCACCAGTTGGTTGCTTGGGTGGATTTAATCGAGCGGATTGTTTGGATTCTGTAACTGGTTTGCGACCATACAAGCTGTTAGCAGCGTGAGCCATAATATATGAAAGCTGTGCTGAAATCTCAGGTGCAACTGCACCCTCTAGTTCGGCAAAGCGCGGATCATTTACCATAGCCTCATATTGCTTACGAGTATCATTGTCTTCACCTTGTAGCCAGGACAACTCTTCTTGTGCTCTTTGTTCAAAAGCACCTTTGAGTTGTTGGCCTTGCTCTTTGGCTTGCAAAACACTTAGTTGGGCAGGAAGGAACTTATCTCGGCTTTTACGTGCATTGAGCAAGCTCTTGCGTATATCAGCCTTGGTTAATTCCTTGCCTTCAACTTCAGTTACTACGTCGTCAGGACCATAACCATCAGCGTTGAACAATACATCTTCAGCCCACTCTACAATCCCATTTATTTCGTCAGCTTTATCTTTAATTCCTTCTATGGTATCAATGTTACCATAAGGATTGTTTTTGATTTGCTGATTTCCTTTAAGTGGATTGGCAGAGTCTGCCTCCATGCTTGCACGTAGCTTTTGTAATTCTTCTTCAGCAGCTTTGCGTTGTGCGGTTAGTTTTCCAAACCGTTCAACAGCTTTACTGCCAAGCTTCTTACCAAGCTCGCTAAGGTCTTCCTCCGACATTTCATCGAGGTCAATCTGTGAAAGAACGTCTTCAGAAGGCACTTCAGACTCTGCTTCGGTTTCAGAACTCTCCTCTGATTCCTCTACAACTTCTTCTGTTTCTTCCAATTCATTGGATGCAACTTCCGCTTCCTCTACAACTTCTTCAGTCTGTTCAACTTCCTCAGTTGGTTCGGATGCTTGGTTAGCACCTAAGCGTCGAGCGGCAAGCTCGGACACTGATATGTTTGTTGCCACCGGATTTGTTGGCGACTCGGCGATGTCGCTTGAGTGATCTTCTGTCATAATTCGTCCATCCGTATACGCTGGATGATTGCGATAAATTTATTGTAACACCCTATGCAAGTTGTTGGCTATGACGAACACGAAGATCGTCCCAGTTTACCATCTTTAGAATGTCATCATAGGCTAGAATACGGCCACTCAACTGCTGTATTACTTCCGTAGATGCGCTTGCCATATCAGCAATAACTTCTTCACGCGCTGCTTCAATAGAATAAATGAAACGAGCAAACGCCTCGTAGTTAGCTAGGGTCTTAATATCTTCTTCCATAAATTATCTAGCCGCAGAACGCATTAACTTAACCATGCGAGGTCCACGAGACTTAACTTGATTATACCACAGGCTATCTACCATCTCGTCTGCGGCAGTCTGATAGTCGTTGTTCATTAAGCCCTGCTTCATTTTTTCAAACTTGTTTAGCTTAGTTAAACCCAAGTTAAATGCCATGTCAACCAAGGTCATTTTAACTGCTTCAGGTCTTCGGGCAAAGCCAGGATCATACTTCTGAGCATCATTGAATGCTTGGGTAAGACTATGATTATAGAGAGTTTTTGTTTCTCTATCTGAAAGCTGACGACCCTCAAAAAGTTCGTTTATATCAATGCCTTGTTGTTTTAAAAATTTACGGTTACCCGCATCTTCAAGGTTAAATCCAATGCCTATTGTGCGGTTGCCCTTACTGTCCTTGTAAACACCTGGCAGGTTACCCTCGTTCAAGGACAACATGTCATAGTAATTACGCGAGCGTTGATCCTGGAGTCTGCCATATGCAAACTCAGTAGGTGTTTTATTATCCGCCATTGCGTTATAGTTTAAGAATAATAAACAAATGCTAGAGGTTTTGAGTATCCACCTCACCCATTTGGGCGGGGTTTGTGCCAATTCTACCAATTTGTGCATTCTGCATTTGTTGCATAGCAAACATATACTGACCTTGGTATTTCTCCATTCTAGCTCGGAATGCTTCATCTTGCTCTATTCTTTGCGCTACATCTGGCTGAGACGCATATTGCTCAATAACTTGCAATGCAATCTGACCACCATTTGGACGAGCCGGCATTTCAATACCTGCAAAGATTTTTGTCAAGTCATCTGTAACCTGCTTAACAATCTGTTCTTGAGCCTCCTCTGCTGGCTGCAACACTGCATCCGCAAGGGTTGGATCAATGCTACTAGCGGCTACCTCAAGCAGACGATCAATGCTAATCCTGCCGTTCATGTCTAACTGAGTCAATGAAACCAACTGGTTTAGTTTATTTTCTTGAGCTTCTGGGTCAGAGTTTAACACATCGTAGTCAATCAAGATGTCAAAGTTTTCGTCTGGATTACCCTTGTCAAAGACCTGAGGGTCTGGGCTACCTGTAACTCGGAAGAAGATACTGTCTGGTCCAAACCTTTGGAAGCAACGATACGCTAGCTTTAGAACATTAGCGCAGTGAGCTAGGAACTTGTCTACTAGGAACTGCCTACGCATCTGGCTGATAGGGTCTTGAAAATCTAACCCTACCATTGCGTTGGCTTGACGTTCCATAGTTTGTTCCATTTCCAAAGAGCCTTGATTGAAGTTTGGGGTAGGACCAAACTCAAACTCGCCCTTACGTCGGTATGGTATGTATCTACCGGGTCCCCAGTCTTTAGGCGCATTGCCTACAGGGTGCATAATTGGTGGGAGCGTAGCCAGACTGTTGCGGTCAATGCGAGAGTCTCGCTCTACCTTTACTTGCTGCTGAATGCCACGTAATACATCAGGGATAGTCTGTGTGTCATACAGGCGTTTGCTATCCTCCGATAGCTTTGTAACTACAACGGGGTAGTCCTCATAGCCATTCATAAGCGTAAACTTAGCATAGCTTGGCACTCCTAGCCCTTCGTTGCCATCAAAGTCTTTGTGTATAACGGTTTCGTAAATACCTTCAGAACTATCTTCAGGGTCAACTAGGCGTTGATAGCAGTGAACAACTTCGATAAGTTCATCAGCCTCATACGCAGAATCTGTAAGACTAATAGAGCGACGACCTTCTTGTTCGCGCTCGATAGAATCAATGTTTACTCCACGGTAATGCTCAATCATGTAGTCTACAAAGTCTTCGTCCCATCCGTCAGTAACAACTTTATTTTCTAGTTCTTGGGCAGTGTAGTATGTGCGCCAGAAGCAATATGGTGAGCGTTGAGGATCGGTGACATAAGCTGGGAACATAAAGTCTCCGTCGGGTGCTAGTGTCTTTACGTCCGGAACATCAATTTGACGGCGAACTACCGGAAGCTCCGCGACTCCGCTTTTTCGTATTTCTTTGAGTGCTCTCTTGGCTTTGCGGTCGGTTACACCGTCAAAAGTGGTTTTTATAAGCTGAATAATCTGATCGTCGTCATTGCCTTCTAAGATAATTGCAGCAAGCTCTGGAGATATTTGAGCAATCTGATTAATGTCTAGGGTTTGAAGAAAGCGTCGGTCTTCTCTGTGCCATCCTACATATGTAATCAACAAGCCGCGCTCCAACATATAGTTGGCTCCTAGTTCCATTTCTTGAGTAAAGCGGGGAATGTAACCACTAGATACCATCCATTTGAGGAAGTTGGATACTATCTTAGACCGAGAAATGTCTCCCATCTCTACGGGGTAAGCCCTAACGTTGGCTCGCTTCATTGACGAGATAAACAACGATACTAGCTTGGTAACACGCTCATCAATAACGTGAGACTCCATGTCTGCCGCACCTTCCCACGGAAAAGCATCAGAACCATGCTTACGCAGGTCACGGCTCTTGCCTGGCCACCAGTTGCGCCTGTCGTCATAGCTAGTACGACACAGATCAAAATAGGAGTCCAGTTCGTTTAAGGTTTGATTGTATGCTTGACGCAGAGCCTGAACACCTGGTTCTTTGCCGACGTAAGTTAGTTCCTCAGAAATTTTATCGCTTAACATTGGTAGCTATTAGTTTATCATATATATCAAATCTTTTTGATCCAATAATATTTAATTATGTCTCCTTCTTTGATTTCTTCAAAATAAATCATCTTGCCGATTAGTTTGCCCTGCATTCTTCTAGTAATTTTTACATTAACTTTGCAGAACTTTTCTCGGTGATGAACAGCAACATACATAGGGTTTGGACACTCTCTTAGAACTTTGCCCCTGTATATTAATCTGTTTGGCTCCTTGTCTTCTTTGTCGGCTGAGACATTGGGCATGGGCATAACATCATCTAATATCTCTTGCCCCGCCTCGTTGATCCAGGTTAAATGTTTTCCCCCTGTAATCATGTCTTCCTCTAGGTGTTGAAACGCTAGCTCCAGAGCCTCTTCAAAAGGAACTTCACATTCCTTTGCTATTTGAAATAATCTTTTCTTTGCCATTAGTATCCTCCCTCGGACTTTCTTGTTGTATTCATAGAAGTGTCAGAAACATAGTCTGGACCATAGCCATCATTTGCCATGCGTAGATAACGTAGAAGGTCAATCCAGTCCTTCAGCGGTTCATCTATTTTGCCCCTATGTCCCCAGTTAATTAAACTTTGTATCAAATTGCCACAGGATGAGTGTATTTTTAGTATTGGTTTATTAGCCTCATCTACCTCTGTGTCAGGATTGTAGAGCATCCACTCGTCTAAACCAGACAGCCCTGTCTCAATGTCTGCTCCGCTAGAAGGTATAAAAAACATTCCCTTGGAAGCAAAGCTCTCAAACAGATCTGTGTTGTCCTCATTCTCTCTTGCAAAGAAACGTGAGTCACCTATGCGCTCAAACACCTCTACGCCTAAGTCACTCTCTATATCTATAAACTCATCTATATATGCCTGAATATCATGTCCCATCTTTTTAGCTGCTGGACCAAACCTCCACTTGGGATCACCAGACAATGCCCACTCGCCATAGGTATCTCTGTCAGGCCACTCACGTAGTATAGTAATAAACCCTTGCTTGTCTACCGCAGCCCATATAGCTACATAGTTCCTAGCACCAGCAGGGTCAACTACCTGGTATACCGTGTGAGTCTTTTCGTTTATTACGGGCAGTTCGTCTGTTACATGAACATTGGTGCTAAACAATGGAAACAGGGTAGTCATTGACTTAACAGGAACGCCGTACGCACGGGTTAGTATTTCTTCTCTTGGTCTGCCCTGCAAGTCCTTAGCTATACGCTCATACCCCCCAAAAGGGTTTTCGTCTGTGTGCAGATACACAATGCCGGCATCTCTGTTAACGCTATACTGCTTTACTGCTACAGGTTCGTCTAGTAGGTTTGCGTGTTTAGTTTCTAGAATCTCTGCATCCCTTAGGTAGTCAGCGATAAGTTCCGTGTAGCCATCGATAGGAGTAAACCCTGTGACTAGCTTTGAGTCTCTGGTAGCCAGGCGGAAACGCTGTGTGTTGATAAGCGTAGAGTCACCCAGATACTCATCATTGCCAATACCTACGTTCTCTGGGTGGTTGCCTAGATTGGGAAACCCAAACTCAAAACCTTCTAAGATGGTATGGTTATTACTGAACTGTGTATAGGTTTTGAAATCTACACGGGTTCTAGTATCTGGAAAGATAAACGACTGCCCAGTAAAACCATTCTGCATAGAGTAGTTAATGTAGCCCTCGATGCCCTTAGTCTTGCGTTTAAACTCTCTGGGCATAAACTCCCATATAGCAGCCTGCTGAACCTTGACGGACGTGTCAGCGTTCTGTGAGAACAATACTACGTGTCCATCCATGTGCTTGGTAATAGACTCCATAAATATCTTAGCCATACCCGTAGTCTTTGCACCACGGTTACCACCTAGAACCAAGACTTCGTTATACTCAGACAATGCCCACCTGATTCTGTCCCAGCTAACTAAGTTAACCCCGTGACGCAGGGGATCGTCTATTGTCAGCTTGATAGCATCCTCACGCGCCTTCCATACATCATACACAGCTTGCGCCCCCTTTGAGTCTAGGAGAGCCTTGAGCCGCCCCTTGTCGGGCGTAGGTATTGTTGGGTGCTTAGTCCACTGCATCATCTTCTGGATCATCTGGGTCGTTTTCAAACTCCCACTCAATCTCTATGTTGTCGTCACCAATCTCTAGTTGCATCTCACGCAAAAGCATTCTACCCGCTGGCAAATGATTGTAATCATAAAATATTTCACCCCGTCCATCCATTACAATGAAGCAATAGTTCTCGAAATGCTCACCCAATATACCACGAACCTGGTCGTAGATGGGATCATAGCTTTCGTCTATTAGTGACCTAGCCATCTTCCTCTACATCTATTATCTCTGCCTCTGGCAGCGCATCTATAAGACTCATGGCCTCCTCTGGGGTTGTTATGTGCCTAACCTCTATCTTCTGAACATTGTTACCCGTTACATTATCAAAGGTTCTGTGTAGCTTCTCCTGTGCCACCGCTAGGTTAGCTAGGTCTTTGGTCTCTGCTTTCTTTATCTTCTCCTCTGCCTCTGGAGAACCATCTAGGTAACTAGCCGCTATCTTCTCCCCTATGCTATTAATCTCATCTATTGTAGAAGCTAGCTGTATAGCCCTCTCTTGCCTAAACACCCTAGCGTCGTCAGACGCTTTGACTATACCATTGATACGCTTGGCTATGTGATGGTTCAAGGTCATCGTCTTCTTGACCTCATGCACACTAGCCCCTGATAGAAACAAAGAAGCTGCCGTTAACCATTTCTCTGGGTTATTGTTGGGCAAACTATTCTTAGCTGTCTTCTCTTGCTCGTTAGCAAGCATAGGAGCTAAAGCATCCCTCATCCTAGCCTTTAAGTCTAACTGAGTCTCTTCATCGCCCATACTTATACTCATTCCTATCATCTAAACTACTTTTGTCAACTCGTGGTTCTACACCTATGTAGGACTCTGGTACGAGCGTATAATGAACTCTGCCATTGCCTAACTTCTTCTTACTCAAGTAACCACACTCCTCTAACTCCTTCATGCCACGCTGGACACTCTTAGTCTCATCCTTGCTCTCCGTTGCTATCCTCTTAGCACTGAAGTCCCAATTACTCGGCTTAGACTTCATATACGCCCATATCCCCTTAGCCTTGAGGCTCAAGCGATCATCCCCCCATATTCCTTCTTCCTCTTCCATTAAACTCCACTCAGGATTATATCTCCACTCCACCTTGTCCAACAATGACCTCATAGCCTGAAGTGTGTATTGCACCTTTGGGTATGTCAAGCCTACGACCCTAAAGTGCAAAACGCACCTCATAAGTATACCCTGTAAAACATAGCCCAATTGAGTTACATTTTTTAAAGGGCAGTTTATGTA
>VMHT01081671.1_pt1 | contig 20905 bp, 24 predicted proteins | sample 4693611 | NCBI WGS metagenome assembly VMHT01 (sample SAMN12280063, study PRJNA550983) | marine metagenome | isolation source: seawater sampled from same location over 5 years 0.02-0.2 micron viral filtrate | place: USA: collected off the coast of southern California halfway between the port... ...
CTAGCACATCAACTTCTAGACGGCCCAACAGGCTTTGAGTTTGGCTATGCGCCCCAGATGATTATAGTTGTCAAATGGCGACCTGCCTGGATCAGGATCGAGAGCGGCATCGCCAAGGTGATCTGGATTCAGCGCAACGGCGATCACTCTGGTTTGTTCCGACGCATGTCGCCCAGCAACGTGATCATCAAGCCGATCACTGGGGAGGTGGTCTGATGGACGCACTCTACACTGATGGTGACGGGCGCTGGCATTCGCAGTACATCGCCAAGACCAAGGGCATGAGCCTGGACTCGCTGCTCTACGTTATGCAGGACTGCGCTGCCGCGATCACTGCCAACCCAGACAATCCCAAGTGTGGGCAGTACGAAGACGAGCGCCACTACTGCGCGATGGAATTGCGTCGAAGACGTAAAGCCTTCGCTGCGAAACACTCCAACTGACGAGATCAGATAGTCACTGATCGAAACGCCGCGAGGCGTCTTGGAAAACTAACGGAGACAATCTGATGGATAACTACTTAGCCGTAAGCATTGCTGAAGGGTTTATTGAGGCCGATGAGACCCAGGTGATCGAGGCTTGGCAACACCTAGTCGATACCGGCTTTGCTTGGCAGCTAATCGCAGCGCAGGCAGTAGAACCTTGGGCCATACAGAACCTGATCGATGCAGGAATTATCACTGCAAAATAATCCAACTGATGAGATCAACTGGTGACTGATCGAAACCCCTCCGGGGGTCTTGGAAAACCAAACCCAACATGTATAATACATGCAACAACCAACGACTAGCGGAGCATCCAATGACCAAGATAGACCACAACCAGCGCATCAACGATCAGCTTGCTGAGCAGATCGCCCAACTGATCGAAGGCGTGAACTCTGAAGACTTCACACTACCCTTTGCCAGCCTGGCAGTGCGGCCCTACAACGTAGCCACAAGCCATCGTGCCACTGGCGCTAACGCACTGATCGCAATGCTGAAAGGCTCAGCTTTCTACTCCACCTACAACTGCTGGCAGAAGCTTGGCTACCAGGTCAAAAGCAAGGCTGACTTCTACATCGCACGCCCTCGCAAGGTGAAGACTGGCGAGAAGGTGAACGAATCCACAGGCGATACCGAGAGCCAGTATGGGGTCTTTGGGTTTATCACCGACGCTGTCTGGGACTACAGCAGCGTGCGTGACAACGTGATCGAGGGATTCGAGAACCCCTGGACACCACCAGTGATCGACCAGGTTGATGAGACCGAGCGCAATGATCGCGTCGATCAGTACCTGGCGAACGTGGGCGCGAGCCTCACCTACACGGGCCAAGGCCGGGCGTTCTACAACCCTGGCAACGATCAGATCGTCATGCCTGAGCGATCACTGTTCAGCGCGACCAAGACCAGCACCGCGACCGAGTGCTTCTACTCGACGCTGCTGCACGAACACGTCCACTGGACGGGGCACAAGTCTCGCAATGATCGCCTCGACTCGAAGAACAAGCGAGGCTATGCATTCGAGGAACTGATTGCTGAGATCGGTGCCGCGATCTTGTGCATCGACCTGGGCGTTAGCAGTGAGATCCGTGCCGATCATCTGCAATACCTCAAGGGCTGGCTCAAGGCTCTGGACGATGACAAGGCGTTCATCAAGGACGCAGCAGCACAAGCGCAGAGGGCAGTCGATTACCTCGACTCCCTGCAATCTAAAACCCAACAGGCCGCTGCATAGCGGCCCAGGAGACATCGATATGGAACTGACAGTAGGCAACATCATCTTTGTGACTCAGGTGGAAAGCCACCTAGTCGCTGGCGGCATCGATCTGGACGTTAATGCGGAGGAGGCCATGATTATCGAGTTGCTCGACAGCACTCACCATGAGCTTGGCGCTACTCATACGTTGTGCTGGATCGAGTGGGCTGATCGGCCTGTTCGTTATCAGCGCAATGGCGCTGTTCTGCCACGCACTCAGGTCTGGGTGCCCAACAACATCAAGCAATACAAAAGCTCCGCGATCACACAGATCGCTAAGGCTTGATGTTGCGATAGCGCAACAGACAGCGTAGACTAACGTACAAACAACAACATCCGACTGACGATCCTGGCTGGTGACCAGGTGAAATGCCCTACGGGGCATATCGGAAAACCAATAAGGAGAACCTATGAAACCCATAACAAAACAAGAACTGCGCGATCAACTGAAAGAAGCTAACGAGAAGTTGATCGACACTGAACGTCGCCTGAGAGACGCAGAGACTCAAAGAGAATCGACGCGAAAGAGGTTCGTTGAGAAGCGTGAGCGTGTTGAGGAACTGGAGGCTCTGTTAGGCATCGAGAACCATGATCCAGACTTGGTAGACAAGTACAAGATCGTCCACCCAGACAATGCTTGGTGGATGGAATACTCTGATGCGTACATCACCATCAACACGCAAGGCGAAGAGTCTGACTTCCACTCAGGCCCGAAGCAGCGTGTCTGCACGATTCCGATTCCCAACCTTAACCTTTCATCCAACTGGCATCACAAAGTGCCGGGCATTCGTGTATGGCAGGATGGAGAATGGCAGTGGGTAGAGTCGGACGCCTGGGTGCTGGTCAACGAGGACGATGAGGGTCAGGTCTGGGAGAGACCTGATGTCAAGATCGGTGAACGTACCTACCCATCTGAGAGTGTTCTGGTTGAGACACGCGAGCAATTCTATGCCCGTAAAAGGGTGGAGACCAACGAGCACATCTCTCTGTTACTCGATACCGCCCGAAGCATTACCGATCTGTATTCCAAGATTGGAGGCTGGCCTGACAACGAGGTCACTGTCGATGTCGAAATCAACAACATTCAGGACATTTAGGAGACGCTATGAAACCCGAAACGAAACAAAAACTGCGTGATCAGGTTGCACACCAAGAGCACCTGCTAGATATACAGCAAGAAGCGATTGGTGACTTGGAGGACAAGTTATACCCGCAGAAGATCTACCTTGATGATGCGGACATCGGAATGATTTTGACTCTGTTGTTCCATGAATCTGGCTCCATTGAAGAGGGGCTTAATAGACTGGAACGAATTGAAGATCCGGCTGATCAAGTTGGTGACGCTGTTCATCATGCGCTGTATCAACAGCAGGGCCGTCTGAAAAAGCTGGCAAACAAAATCAAAGATCAGTCTCCGAGAGACTATGACTTTGATGTCGAAATGCAAGCTGTTGTGCCGACTGAATCCAATGAATGATCTTGAAGAGATCCTCGACTCGCTCGATGCACTGATCGTGCAGTGGGAGGAGGCTGCTATGGTTCAAGTGAACTATGACACCTCCTTCAAAGGCTGGGAGTCTGCACGCAAGACAGCACTCATGGATTCGGGTCTCAGCGCAGTTCGCGCCGAGGCTCAGATCCGTGGGTCTGCTGAGTGGTCTCAGTACTACACCGATCTGCAAATGCAGAACATTCGAGTCGAAAAGAAACGCAAACAGATCGATGCCTGCAAGCTGCGCTTCGAGGCAGAGCGCACCGATAGAGCCGACAAGAGGAGGATAACGTGAGTCAGCAGTTTATCCATGACCTCCGGGAAAAGGTGATCAAGATCGAGAAGATCAGCGAGATCCAGGAGATGCTGCAAAACATGGCAACTTTGATGGTGGGCTATCCAGACGCCAGCGAGGATCAAAGTAAACAGTGGCTCGACACTCTGAACGTGTGTCGAATAGAACTACGTCGGCGTCATCAATCCAACCAGGTACGTCTTGCGCCCAAAAAAGGAGTGATTAGCAGTGACTGATGAAGAATGGATCAAGGAATACGAGAAGGCGGTAGCAGAGATTCATCGCAAGCTCGATGTCTGTGAGAAAGAACTCGTGATGTACTTTGTTAGAACGAATGTCGATCAGCTTGGATCGAAAGATTGGTGGGCAAAAGAGGTTCAAACAAGGCTGATCCATTATATCCAAAGGGATATCGGGCTGTTGGCTAAAGGTGTCCATCAATATCGCGGATGGCGAGAGCGAATCGCTAGGATGGAGCGAGAAGGTAAGCTAGAGGGTAATGATATCAACAGCGATAGCCTGCTGGGATACGGTCAATACGAAATATATTAAAGGTACATCTTGCGCCCAAAAACAAGGAGTGACTTATGTTAGATCGAGGCGATGCAGACAATTACTTACCCAACTGTCCGTGGAACCAGCCGGACGCAATCATGTGTCCAAAGCATCCCGACATTGAGATGAATGAGGTCGAGGATGAAGACGAGAATGGCAAGTATTTCTTCACGTTCTGTGAGGTCTGTCTCGCCATCGAAGAGAACGAAGATGGCAACCTTCACTGTGAGGTCTGTAATGGTGACGATCTTGAGTACGATCATGGCCCAGGGTTCTACTGCCTGCGCTGCGAGATGCATCAAGGAGTATTTGTAAACAAACTGTAAGGAGAAACGATAGTGACTGAAGAAAACAACCACAAAGAACTGGGAGACCTGTATCCAGCGGTGCTACACGCCCTGAGAAAGCCTCACAAGCGCATTGTAGCGGCTGTAGGTGGAGACACAGACGATGGCAGAGCGCAGGCAAAGATGATCTCTAACCGCCTCAGAGTCGCTCACAGAATGGACATCGATGATCGTCTGCTTAACATTGTGTTCGAGCAACCCTCTTGGCTTGGCATGGCTAAAAACCAAGGCGTTCTTCCCGTATCGAAGATGACTGAAAATGTCATGGAATCTTATGGAGAGTTGAGACTACCTTTCAGAACTTGCTGGATGGAGTTCAGTGGCAAGCTATTCAACGAGGAAATGCGTAAGCATGGTTGGGTCGTCGGATGTGTGCATCCCGAACTTTGGAAAATTGCAGAAAGAGATGGAGCACCGAAGCCAGATCGCACTATGTTCTTCGACCGAGTAGGCGTGTTCGCGTGGTCAAAGGGCAAATCTGACAAAGACTTCCTTTGCTTTGGTAGCTTCGATGATGATCCAACAATCTACATGAGTGTGTTGGGACGCGCTACCGATGGTAGAGAACCTAATCTTTCGAGCACAGAAGTAGGTGTGAAGCATCAATCGTTACTGCTTTTTGGTGTGGACTTTGAGGATACAGATCTGTCGGAAGCTGCTCCAGGTTATGTAGATCTAGTCAATCGTTGCCAGACAACAGAGAACAGTTCTCTGTTCAATAGAGAGATCTTAGAGCATGTGTTCGAACAATACGCAGAGCCTTGGGCACCTCAACTCACACGGGTAAGCTGGGAGATTCTTCGAGTGCTCAACTATCCGTGGGTGGACAAGCATCCAGCAAGCCCTAACTCCAACAAAGGTAACAAGAGCAAGCGCCCGAACATAGCGCCATACGACTCTTACTACCGATGCACAGTGAAGTTGCCCAAGGAGGATGGCATCGAGATGCGTCCAGCCCCGCTGCGAGTCGAAAAGTATGGCAAGCGTTTGCATGTTGTGCGCGGTCACTGGCGAACTTTCAAGGATGAGTTTGGTGATGTCAGATCAAGGACTTACATAGGTCAGCATAGCCGGGGCAACAAGGCGCTTGGCGTGGTGCATAAGGACTACTTTTTAACCGTTGATAACAATCAAGGAGATGACGATGAGTGAATTAAAAACAAAGTATCTCAAGTTGGAACAGGATGAGCTATCGATGCTCTCTACCCTGCTACGCATGAGCAAGGACGATCCCAGAATACATGGCCTGATCGGCACATGCTTTTGGAGTCACGCTCACTCCAAAGAAGAAGAGGCCGAACTGAAGCAGGCTTGGACAAGACTGCAAGATAAGGTGGCTTCACTGATCGAGGAGAAGCAAGATGTCACTATTTGATGATGTGGAACAAATCATGTTGCTGGCAAACGAGATACTGGGCGATCAACCGAAGGGTGACTATGAAGTCGTGATCATGTACCGAGATCCAGACGTGGATGAAGACTGGCAAACTAAAAGCTATCGAGACAAGTCGATAGCTGACATTCAAGGATTGCCTGAGATCATTGACGGATACGAGATCGGCGGCATGTCGGTGAAAAAAATACGAGGACTTGGGGGCTAGGATGTACAAGGCGAGTGTCAGCGTCAGGTACTGCTGGGATTGAACACACCCAGCCTCCTCTGTGAAAGAGATCGGATGAAGTAGCTGCCCCATATTCACGGCTCAATCCGATCAACTGGCACACTCGAACAAAGCTAGGCCGACATACGGCCCTGATAGAATCCGCAATGCGGCCCAGTGTGAGACCTATTAAGCCGACATACGGCCCTAAAAGAAAACCCCCGGTCACGATGGAGGCGATGACCGGGGGCTGGGGATGACAGTTAAGGAGAGACTGTCGCGTGGATTCTCTCAGACCGCTCTGGAATTGCAAGTGCTCAGTCGAACGATCCCTTGATGTAGTTTTTATCCAGCGCCTGCATCGCTAATCGAAAAAACGGTAGCTCGTTCTCCAACACTGGCAGATCCTTAGCGATGGCGTTGAATACCATAACAGCAGCATCATCACCCACCGCCTCTTCAATCACCCCCGCCGTGTCTCGGAACCTCAACAACCCATAGTTATAGTTACTCTTGGCAAACCTGCCAGAAGAGATGGCGTTCATGTTGACGGTCTTTACAAAAACCCCAGCGTCTACAAACACTTGCAGCATATACTCAGCCGCTTTGTGCTCAAGGCTTGTGATCTTATCCGTCAGCAACAAGCGATCAATCTCTAGTTGATCGGTTACCCTGGCCTTCGATACCACCTCTCCGTCTGTTTTTTCCAACACCACATCATGTCTCTCATGCAGTTTCGGATTACCCACGTCCATTGTGATCTCATCAGATGTCCCATTCGTCTTTCGTTTCATTAAAATTCCTCACTGTCCGAACGGGATTGGCCTCTGCCTCATCCCATTCAACAAAATCTTTATATCGCCCATTCACAGGATCGTAGCTCAACTTCGCATGGCCTATCGATCCTATCCATTTGAATCGACACTTCCACGAATGCACCTCGATGTGCTCACCAGTGCGATGCACCGTCAGTCCACAGTCTGACTTGGCAAACCATGCAGCAGATCCACTGATGTGATTGCCGTTTGGTATCGGCATCTGCCCGTTGTCATTAGCCCTCATCTTTGCAGGGTGCGCGATGAACCATATGTGCAGATCACAGGATCGAGCGAACTGCACCATGCGTGTGAGCATCTCACTAATCGCATGACTCTCTTGTTCTGTGTTGCCTTGTGCAATGTAGTTATACGGATCGATCACCAGACCCCGGCATCCCAGCCGCATAACGGCTTGCTTGGTGCGATCTATGATCGAGTCGATAGTAGCTGGCTCACCATCCTTGCTATCAAGGAACGCGAAGTGATCGTTGACCCATGACTTAGCCTCGCTCATCTCATCTTTAGACATGCGCTCTGTGTTGCCCATGAAGAAAGGCTTGCGTGCTCTTTTTTCGCTCAGTTTAATGATGTGTAGAGGCGGTGGGTTCTCGAAGCTGGCAATAGCGAATTTCCAATCGTGCTGCTCTGCCAAATTAACAAGCACCGCATCGATAAACTCCGACTTGCCTGACCCTGGCATACCCGTGACTACCGTAAGCTGACCTTGCAGAACGGTGTACACGTCATCAAGACCTGCAAACCCAGTGCTCTTGCCCTGCATCAGCCCTCGTTCGTACAGGAAAGCCACGTCTTCACTGTAGTCATCTGCACTGTAGACCCCAACCAGCGGAGTTGGCACCGCACAATCGAGCAACTCTGCTAAATAATCTGCACCATGATTAATAAGCGCATCGTTGGCGTCCTTGCAGCCCTCTGGTAGCTCTAAGTGGTAGCACTTGGCCCTACCCACACGCCTCATTATCTCCTCGCCCAGCGCCTCTCCAGGCTCATCAGAGTCCATTGCCAGAATGATCTTGTCTGCTTGATCAAGGACAGATTTTGCTTTCCAGAGGTATCCGAACTTTCTGTCCTCCGCTGGATCAACCTTGCGGTTACTCACCTTTTGAGGGGCACCACTGGGTACAGATACGACCAGGTGATCAGGGCGAGTGCCGAGAGCGTCAGAGATAGCGCAGCAATCAAGCTCACCCTCAGTGATGATGACCGTGGTGTGCTGATCTGTTGCTGACTCTATGTTCCACAGGTTCTGAGCAGAGCCATCCTGTATGAAGTTCTTGCCTTCAGTACTGCGCCACTTGATCGCTGACTTGTCTTGATACGCAAAGCCGATGGCTGACACATCACCAGCGTTGTGGAAGTAGTGAGTACCGCCCACCACATTGAGATGGCGTATGCGATCCGGGTCTATGCCTCGAAGGCGCAGGAAGTTATCAGCAACAAGCGAATCGTTTTGCTTTGGGACACTGATCGCTTGCACCTTGGCTGGTGGATCAATGTCGAAATCATCGAATGGATTGTCCTTCACCTTACCCGATACCTCACAATGCCAGCACTTGTACACCAAGCCGTCGCTGACGTGATCGACATCGAGTGTGCGTTGGTTTTTTTTCTTTCTGTCGCCTGAACACAGTGGACAGACATGCCTACCTTCACCCCGACTCGTTAAAAAATACTCAAAATCGTCCTCATTTAATTGATTCATCTTGCCTCCTTGTGAATCATTTTGATCTGTGATATTTATAGAAGGCAATCGACGATAGCTTTCTAATCAACTCTGAAAGTTGATCGGTAGCTTTCAGATTCGATAGCCTTCTATGACTGTTCTCCTTAGTTCCTTCACCCCATCCATCACTGCCTTTTGACGCCTGATACCTTTGTCTTCGCTCGCCACCTTATAGGTGATCTCAAAGAACTTTGCCGCCACGCCTTCATCGACGTTGTTATCTCGGCAAACATCCCAGGCATCAAACTTCATCATGTATCTCAGTGCATCTTCTCTCACAGACTGGATCGGATCGTTCAAATCCTTGATCGTCTGTTCGAGCATCTTGATTACTAGCTCCTTATTATCCGATAGGTTCAACGATGATCTCTGCTCTGGGATTCTTTTTGTCTAGGCTGTGATAGATATGCTTCTCTTTCACTTGCCTGTCGTTCTTATAAGCACACCCCTCCAAACAATCGAGTATCACTGACTCATCCAGGTCTGGCCTGCGAGTGCGGTAGTAGATCGTCATGGTGACCTTCACGTCACCTTCGAGCAGTTCATCTAGCTTGGGACATTGCTTGTTGAAAGCTGCAACGTAATCAATCGCCTTCTGGCTTTTGATGAATCGAGCACGTCCTGCTATCGTAACCATTCTACGCGAGTTGGCTTTCGATGCAGGTTCTCCAAGTATTGTTGCCTCAAACATGTTGCACAACATAACGTGTGTCGTTATACTTTGCAACCTGATGGAGGTTTGCATGAGCAAAATTGGAAACTATGTACTGGAAAGCGAGGAGCAAGGAGAGATGTTCTTCAATGAGGAGTCTTTGACTTATGAGTTTAGAAATACAAAAGAACGTGAACATGAAGGTGCGTCAGCCAGGAGAATCCCTACCGACGATACCGTGGGACGAGATGTATTGGAAGGACGCATTCGATATCCCCGTCGTGCCGGAAAATTATACAAGCAGACTAAGCGCAGCGCGAAGCTCGTACAAGCGATGGCAAGATCGGCAGTCAGGCGAGGTAGAGCGGGAGTTTTATATCGGCAAACACGAAGAGGGCGAGGATATTTTCGTCCGGGTCTACTGCAAAAAGGGGCCGGTGCGCGATGAGGATAACCAATCATCACAACCTGTCGGCACCGATAGTCAAAGCCCTTTCTAGGGATGATTACACCCGTGGTGCCAGCCACCGATCCGTCACGCAACTGATCGACAGTCCACGCATTCGCATACTGCGAGAGCGGCACTGGGATGAGTTGACCGAAGACATATCAGAGAAGATGTGGAGCGTGCTGGGTACAGCGGTGCATCGTATCTTTGAAGATCATGCGGGTGATGATGTGATCAGTGAGGAGCGTTTGTTCGTTGAGGTAGATGGTTGGGTGATCAGTGGTGCTATTGATGTGCAAGACCAAGATGGCCCGATTGATTACAAATGCACCAGCGTTTGGAGCGTGATCCATGACAAGATTGAATGGGAGCTACAGCTAAACGCTTACGCCTGGTTGATGCGTCACTCCAAGGGTGTGCGATCTAAGTCGTTGCGGATCATTGCAGTGATGCGTGATTGGAATCGTCGGGAGGCAGAGCGCAACGAGAACTACCCTCCTGCACCAATCCAGACCATCAATGTGGCGCTTTGGTCTGACCAGAAGCAGGATAGCTACATGGCAGAGCGCATATCGCTGCATCAGGATGCAGAGTTTGCGAACTTCAACGACGATCCCCTGCCAACATGCACCGATGTCGAGCGTTGGAGCAGGCCCACCACCTACGCAGCCAAGAAAAAAACAAACAAGCGTGCGTTGCGCGTGTTTGATTCGATGGAGGATGCCGAAGGATATCTAGAGGAGCAGGGTTTCTCTGAAAGCAACACGCATGAGGTTGAGGTGCGCCCTGGCGTTCATGTCAGGTGCGATCAGAACTGGTGCCGAGTGGCAGAGTTTTGCGATCAATGGAAGGAAACAGCATGATCGAAATGGATAAAACGGTATACGAAAAGATGATTGGCATATGGTCGATCACCAGTATACCTAACCTATTGATGGCACCTCGCAGCGGTGAGGTGTTTTTCAGTTGGCGTGGGGGTGACATCACCCAAATGCCATTCAAGATGTTTGATGACAGTGCGCCAATTGAGTTGGTGGAGTACATCGAGGATCAGATAAAAAAGAAGTACGGTGTGGATGCCAAACAGTTCCGAACAGATCTGTCTGGCTACCGCAAAGACCCCTTTTCTAGTCAAAATTAAGGAGAATCCAATGGCTGAGAAGACACTTGTGCAGGCGCTTGTCAAAGCACAATCGGAGATGGGACACGCAGTGTTCGATCAAGTAAACCCACAGTTCAAATCAAGGTTTGCATCACTCAAGTCAGTGATCGATGCAGCCAAACCTGCATTGAACGCCAACGGCATAGCCTTCATACAGAGATCCATACCGATGGAGAACGGCATCTCAGTGGAGACTGTGCTGTATGGGTACGGGGAAGAGATTGCGACTGGGCCTGTCCCGGTGCCAGCGCAGAAGATTACCGCTCAAGGCTACGGGTCTGCCATGACCTATGCCAAGCGATACAGTCTAGCGATGGCAGTCGGTATAGCTGCGGATGAGGATGACGATGGCGAGGCGGCAGAGGTTGAGAAACCACAAGCTGCACCGAAGAAAACAAAGCCTAAGCCGGTCAAGGAGGCCGCTGGTGATGAAGACTACAGCACTGAGGCAGGCGCTAAGGCATTCTTAGAGGGTTGGATAGAGGTTGTGCTACCGATGCACGATGATCTATCTGGCGTCTTTGCGAATAACCGTGGGGCAATCACCACAATACAAGAGCATCAGCCTGCGATCTTTGAAGAGATGAAGCAGGCATACAACAGCCGCAAGGCAGAACTAGAGGCAGCTAAGGAGAACGACAATGCCGAACTTTGATCTTGGTATTAAATCGAAAGGAGGCTTGTACCCAGAAGGTGACAAGCGAAAGAGCGACAGGGCACCCCACTTCAAAGGGTTCATTAATTTGACGAGAGATCAGGCGAAGCACATCGCCGCTCACTTCAAGCAAGATAGCACCTTGGATGGCGTGACTGTCCGGCTGGCTGCATGGAAGAACCAAGGCGATCAGGGCGTGCAACTCTCGCTGCAAGCCGAGACATTCCCACCTGATGAGGCAGCAGCAGGGCCGCAGGTGAGTGCGCCTCCACCACCAGTGAAGACTCAAGATGGGTTTGATGACTTCGAGGATGACATCCCTTTTTAGCATCGCCTCAGAGCCATGCTGAGTTTGGAACTGAGGCGTACAAACTACATAGGCGGGAGTCGAGCGGCACCAGTGTTGACTCAGCTCATAGCATCGACACAACGCATCTTGAAGCGATGGTGTTCGACGTGATCGAAACCTTTGGTCGCCAGGGTGCGATCAGTGATGAGGTTAGGGACTCTCTGCAAGGATTGTCTTATAGCTCTGTCACTGCTCGATACAAGGCTCTGGCAGAAAAGGGTATGATTGTTTACACAGGTGAGAGGCGAAAGGGCCATAGTGGTAGAGGGCAGCGCGTGATGGTGGCTCATACCATGATACCTGGGCGTAAGAGAAACCTATACGAAGGCAAGCTCACTGAACGATGACGAGATAAAGACAGGCATTCTCATGGGCGTCGGCATCACTGCCGGGATCTATGGGTTTGCCTTCTTTCTTGCTTGGTTATCTGATTTAGCCTAAAGGTTCGATCCTAAACGCAGGCAACTTCACATATTCCTTCAACGCCGGGTTGATTGATTTGAAGTAAGCTTGCCGCAACTCTCTCAACTCATCCTGTCTCTCTTCTTTCTCTTCCGCTGGCATGTCGGAGTTTATGATCGCTTGCTCTGCCCTTCTTAATTCAGAAAGCTTTCTGCTGTACTTGTTGGTGTCACGCCTCATAGCTAACGCTTCGCTGCTCATGGCGGCGAGAGCAGATGCCTCATCGAATCTGCCGTCCTTTTCAAGTTGCCTCATAGACCCATACAGCTTATCAACCTGCTCTTTGAGTTCGTAGAAGTCCTCTGCTGGCCCACCCCCAAACTCACGGGCCAGGAATCGCTTCATCACCGGGTAGTCTTCCATTCTCATGGGACGAGAAAGAATGGGGTCACCAGAGCGCATGGCTAAATCTGCCAGGTCTAATGCATAGCTGCCCAGGGTGCCGCTGTATCCATACAACAGGTGATCGATCTTTATCGGGCTGACTTGTATGTTGCCTTTCGATAGAAACTCAGCGATCCCTTTGGATATTTCTGTCGTTGATAGTGTCGATTGCAGCTTAGGCTCAACGCTTTTGTCTATGTAATAAGGAACTATTGATCGTCCTGTGAAAAAGCTCTTGTTGAGTCCAGCCTCTACTAACGGGCCAAACGCTGCCGCATTAAGCGGGTTCAGTTCAAATGTAGAACCCAAACCTCGCAACACCGTATCAACGACATCTTTAGATGTTGACTCACCCACCATTGCATCTAGCGTTCTTTCGGGGATTGTCTTGAACAACAAGCCGATCTCAAACGGGATCGGCAGTCTGATCGGTACGCCACTGTCTGTCGGTATGATGAAGTTGTTGTCTTTTATGAACTCAGACTGATCCTTGTATTGCTCATCATCGCTCACTAACAGGTAGTACATACCCGTCAACGCAGTGAGGTATGCGCTACGAACAACGGTGCTCGCTGCCCTTTGCCCCCTGGACTTAGTTTTGTCCGTGCCGTAACCACCCGTGTAGGCCCGTGCTAAGACATCGAGACCTTGTATCCTGGCGTTCAAGAAAGGGATCGCTGCGGTCAGTGTACGCATCAGTGGCGAAGATCCTCGACGCCCAAAGTTAATCACCTCAAGCGCCTGGAACGCCGCCTCTGCTTCGTTTCCTGTACGAGCAAGCACGTCATCGTATACAGCCTTACGAGTAGCAAAGTCTGACCTGGTACTCAATGTGCCAAGGCCATCCCAAGCCTTACCGAACATGTCGAAGACAGGGTTCTCCAATGCCCTTCGATCTGTTCTGCGAGCACCCCTTCTCTTTAGGTTCTTGTTCAGAAACTTAACGACATCTTTCGGATCTTGGTTAAAGTCATAGCCACCTACAACGCCAAACCGTTCAAGCTCCTGCATGTCTTTCGTGAAGTTTTTCACCGTGTCGATGACCGGCGTGAAGGAAGCGCCAGATGTAGTCCATGTGGCTAGGGTGTCTCGCATCATGTTCGCAAGCATGAATCCTGGATCTCTGGTGATCATCTCACGCAAGAACGATGCCGGAGCACCTAGAACCTTTTCTAAAAACGAGTAACCAGCTTCTACTGGCAACAGAGATTCATAGATCAGCGGATCGTTCACACGGACGTTAACTCGTTGACCGTTAACCTTAAAGCTTACAACCCCGGTGCCTGCTGCTGTTGCAGCCATTGGTGATACCTTCTCTGCCAAACCCATCTCGATTAAGTCTCTGGCAACTCGTTGTTGTGCGACATTCTTCATGCCCATCTCAACTGCTGCTGACAGATTACGAGTGATCGCATCTAGCATCGGTATGTTTATTTCTTTTTCGCTGCCAGTTAGCTTCTTGAAGTCTGATGCACTGGTCATACCAGAAAAGATCTTAGGCACGTTAGCACCTAAATCTGCACCCTCTTCCGTGCTCTGTCGATAGAACGGCACATAGTCAGATTGCTCCATCCACAACTCAGCGGTGTCTGGATCTAGAACCCCTGTGTCTTCTAAGAACTTGACCGTGTTACGGTTGTACGCTTGCCAAGCACCAAACCATTCTTTGATGATCGGTTGTCCTGTCTCTGGATTGACGTACTTGTTAACCGCATTTTCTATTTGCGCCCTGTCATTCGCATTACCTGGCACAAGCTTCCCTTCCTCGTTAAGACGCCTGCCTCGTTGTGCAATAGCGTATGCTTGTGCAAGCTGCTCTAGGTTAGTCCCGTATTGATTTTGGAACAGAGGCTTCATCACATCGATCAAGCCTTTGTACTCCTTCCCGTTGAAGGCAAAAGGTTCTACTGATGTCGCGCCATCACGATATACCGGGATGCCAGTTTTAAGGGCGCTTGCCGTGATAGCTGTAGATCGATCAGCCATAATCAACGCAGCGATAGAACTTACGTCAGCTAAGTGATCTTTGAGACCAGGATCATTGTTAAGCAAACGCTCAAGCCTTGCGTGCTTAAACACGAAACGGCTACGCAGCTTATCCAGAGTTGTCCTCCAGGGCTTCTCTTCAACAACACCTAAATATGCATCGCCTGGTTTTGTGTCAGGGGGTGGATCAGAGACTAATTTATTAAGAGCTTCCTGCTCTTCAGGCTCCAACTCTGGAGTGTTTGATCGAGAGAATATCTGGTCATCCAAGTCTGATAATTGTTGACCGTCTTCCGGGTTGCGAGCAACTCCTTGAGAGTACGCATCGCTAGTTGGATTGATCCTTGGGACAAATGAAGAGGGTGCATTCAGCGCAATCTCTTCATCTTTTCGTACAGCGTTCCTCACCTCACCGTCACTGAGTAGTGGTGATTTAGGAACGAAAGAGTCCAGAGGTGATAAGACCTCCGAGATAAACTCTACCTCTGGGGCTTTCTCTTTGAAATCTCTGTTGAGGTTTTCGTTTCGAGTCCAGCCGTAGTTGTCTGCATAGTATCGGTCAACTGCGTCGATCCTGGGCTGAATTTCTTCGATGATACTACGAATTTTCCGCTGAAGATCGGATCGTCCTCCGAGGCCATCCGAAAGGTAACCTTCGCCATTTCTATTCTCCTGCCAATTATTGCTTAGGTATCCGCTGTCTGAAGCAAACAGAACAACATCTGCTGCTTCGTTGCCGTCAAACGACATATCAGACAACGCATTACGAATAATATCATGGAAATCTTTGTTTGGTGTACCTAAGAATCCAAAATTAATTAATCGAACGCCGTCTGGCGTTGATATTGGATTGTAATCACTGTGTCCAGCTATGGCTTCTACGCGATCAGCAAGGTCTTTTATTTCCCTGTAAGTAAACGGCCTGCCAATTTGTATTTGAGCGCCATCTGCTTTAGGTCGAGATAGCTTTTTGACAAAGAAAGGTCTGTGCCAACCGACACCATCTTGCTTCATCAAGATGCCACGAACAGCAGAGTAAGCGTTGATCAAGTCCACAGAACCTGGCTCTAACTCACCAAACTCTTCGCCTTTGTACTTCCGTGGAGCAGCAACCTGTGTCTGCGTACCGGGACTAGTTCGACCCTCGAAATAACCTGGTGCCTCAAAGTCGCCTGGCGACAAGACGTTCAGGCGTTGAGCGACGATATCATTGCCATTCTCATCTAAGAATGCTTTGGATATGTCAACGTGATACTGGTTTAGTATCTTAAACGGAGCATCAAAAGCCTCTGGCATATGCTCTGTTTTAGCGCCGGGAATACTTTCCCAGCTTATTTGGGCAAGAGAACTCTCGATGGCGTCTTTGTAATCAAACTTCGCAGTATCTTTTTCCGTGAGCGTAGGATCATGCTTCATCCCCTGCTCAAACCAGATAGCCCTATGCCCTTCTGGGTTGTCTATAACCCGTGTCTTCTTGCCGTTCTTAGTTTCATAGTGCATGAAACCTTTTCGGGTAGAGATCTCTTCAGTCTTCTTCTTGACCGGCTTGCTTTCCATGCGGGACTTCTGAGCAACCCAGATTGCCGCCTGTACCTGTTGAGGCTCCCAACCCAACCGATCACCAAGCTTTTTGATTTCGTTCTCTACGAACGTGTACTGAGCGTCTGTGGGTGCATCACCCTTAAAACCAAAGGCTCGCATCATCCACAGATCTACAGTCGCGCCTTGTGTTCTTTGAGGATCGATGACCCTCATTAGGTTGTTGTAGAAGTTATTAGTCTTCCTGCCTTCCCACTGCCGCCCAGCAAACACGTCTTCTAAATTCTTGCTGGCAGTCTTTGTGAACATGCCAGTTCTGACTGGCTGACCAGCTTTGTTTTGATAGTAGGCTTGTAAGGCGTACTGCATGTTTGATGGAACAGGCGTCTGTGGTGATGTGATCGCTATGGCTTGTATCAGCCTCTCCGCTTCAGCCTTGTCACCATCCACAAGATCAAGTATTTCTTGACCGCTTCGCTCGTACCAGAACCGACCAGGCTCACCTTCTCTAGCCAAGCCCTCCACCAAACGTCGCATGGCACCAAGCTTTTGTGGGGAGTCAAGACCTTCTGGGGCACCAACGTATTGACCACTCTTTGTGCGCTTAGACATGACAAAATCATCAAGACGCTTTTCGGCACCAGCCGTGGGTCTCTGAGTGATCTCCAAGTCTGGCGTAAGCTTGCCTGTTTTATCTAGACGGTAAGGCGTTCTGACAACAGACTGTCGCTTACCATCGATGACATCCCTGCTGCCAATTTTTCCTGTATTAATCTGTGTGATCATGTCTTCAAACGAGTTGAATCCAGAGCCAGAGAAAGCGTTATTAAGCCTTTCAAAGAATTGCTTTATCTTGTTAACCACAGATCGAGGCTTACCGCTAAACATCTTGGCATCCGCTAGACCATCTCTTACTAGCTCAGCAACTGACTCTTCAACAATAGACGCTTCAGTCAAATTGTCAGCGCCATAGGTCTGCTTTGCCCACTCAAGATAGGTTCTACCGTCCTGTCTGCGTTTTTTCTTAGCCAGATTAGATAGCAATCGCCATTCGTTTTGCTTGAATACATCAAGCTGCCTGAGAGCATGAACAATTTCGTGATCTAAAACGCCGATCATCTCATTAGCAACTTGCTCTGGCGTTGCATCTGGGCGCTGAGACTTAATACGATCAATACCTAAGAAGATCTGGCCCATGTTTGGCGAGTAAAAACCTTGAACCTCTTGGTCTAGATCATCCTTTATAAAGGCAACTTGATCGCCTTGCCCATACAACTCAGAGTCTTCAGGCTTTAGGTTTGCAATCGGAACTGCCTTGATGCCGTAAACAAGGTTGCCATTGCTGTCTCTAGCCACGCTTCTTAGTGCGTGATCCACATTCACAGCTACATCGCTCAAGCCATATTGTTTCATCAGACGGGATAACTTTTTACTCAAGTCATTGAGTAGCTCATCAGCAGCCTCATCCCTGGGCACAACACCTGGGACTGCATCAGTAATCACTGTCTCATCGTCAGCCCTGGAAAGAACAGGATCGTCTAGATCTGCCGGGAAAAGGTCTGCTGAACCTTTTTCGGTTACGGTAAATACTCGGTTAGCACCTGAACCCTCTGCGGCAATAGACCCTCGATCCATCAAGCCTTGGACAATCTGTTGCTCTTCTTCAACGGTTCGACCGCTGGCTTCCGATAACTCCTGTACATTTATTCCTGCGGAAAACTCTATGTTTTCAAGGGTGTCTCTAGATAAATTATCTAGATCAGCAGCTTCTACTCGCACATCCTCAACGTCTTCTGACTTCAAGTCAGCAAGCTCTAAAGAACCCTGCTCATCAAGATCTTGCCTTAGAGATTCGAGCTTTTTCTGCCCACTCTTTTTGTTGAGATCTATCTGAGCAACTGCTGCAACCTCTATATCGGTCGCATTAGGGTTGGTGTTCAGCAACTCGCTGGCAGAGCTAAACTGAATGGCGGTGTACTTGGGCAACCTAAAATCAGGCAGCTTGGTAGGAGACTCAAAACTCGGTAGCTCGCTGAGTCGCTTATGAAAGAGATTGATTTCACCCTTTGTAAGATCAGCAAGCCTACGGTTGCTAGATGCAGGGACGCCGATGAACTTTTCCATCAAGAATCTAAGCTCTTTGGAGCCTAACTTTGCGGATATGTTCTTTCTTTCAAGTAGTGTTTTAACCTCATCAACAGTGCGCTTACGGCGTTCAGGACTAAGCAGTTCAAACTTATCCCCTAGAGCAGTCTTAGCCTCTTCTATGGAGTGAGTAACGTCCTCTGATAGACCTTGGCTCAAACGCTTAGCGTTGATCTTCTGCGATGGGGTGTAGTCGCTTTTCTTAACACCCTCTGCCTCTAACTGCCTGACACTTTTACCTGGAGCAAAACCCTCTGCCTCGTCGGCTTCAGCAGCAGTGTCTATCTGTGCAGAAGTCACCCGACCAAATGACGGCGAGTTAGCTCGTAGCCCTATATCTAAAAGCTTTGTGGTTTGCTCTTTGTTGTAAGACTCTGGGATTATCTCTAGCCGATCAATCAAAGACTTGGTGATGTTTTTAGATTCAACAATCTCATTAAGATGATCAGAAAGCTCGATGGCTTCCTCTTTCCTCAGAGTAACTCCATGCCTGTTGCCATCGATATCTAGCACTTCGTACTCGAAGTCACTATCGTCTTTCGCGGTGGCGGTAAATCTGTTGCCAACAAATGGGAAGTTTGCGCCTTCGACTCCAGCTATCTTTTGAGCGTAGTCGTACATGTCTTGACGGACAGCTATGCGAGCAGTCTCTTCTGCTGTTGCAGCCCTAGAAGGATCGGTTTGGAATGGTGTTATGGGGGGAGTAATAAGCTCTGGGTTTTCGGAGGGCTGTATTTTTGTAGGATCAATCCTGCCTTCTTCAATCATCGTAAGATCGCGCTCTGCCATCTCTACAGCTTTCTGATGATTTTGCCGCTCTTGTTGCTCATGCTCTAAAACAGCGTCCATTCGCTGCTTTCTGGCCTTGCCTACGAAGGCACTGGTGACTATGTCAGCGCCAGCGCCGATGGTTGCTCCTATTGTGAAGTCATCAAGCAGTGACTCACCTGACGGCAAGTTCTCGTTGTATACCCTGCGCTCAATGGCGTCTTGTGCAAGAGCGGCTAACACTTCCTGGGTGCCCTCTATCGAGCCTGTCTTGAGAGCAGATGTGATGGCGTCTCTTACGCCCTCGATCTGTTGCTGACTCATGTCTTTTTTAGACAGTCTGCTGAGCAATCGGTTTACAGTAATTAGCTCACTGGCACCTACGGCAGCACCTAGCATGATCGCTGCATCTTCATCAGCCTGAGACACATCGACACCTGACTGCCTAGCAGCTTCGATTCTTTGCGCCTGCTCTCCAGCGCCAGTGCCTACTGCTAAAGCGCCAGTGCTTGCAGCCTTAGCTGCTGCTGCACCTTTGCCTGCAAGGCCAAGCAACTTCACGAATCCAGCCGGGCCAAAGAACGATGCAAAAGATCCAACGCCCTCACCAAGCTTTGTTGACCAAAGATCTTGATACGCTTCGTCTGCACCGAGAGCGCCTTGAACTGATCTGCGCCCATCTCTAGCAAACGACACCATAGCGTTGGCGTCACCTGAATCGATGGCGTCCTGAAACCCAGCCACGTTGGTGGCTGCATCACCTAGCTCAGCAAGACCTTCAGCAGAACTTAGGTATGAGTTAGCAAATCCCCTGGGTATTGCCTTGAAGAACTCGCCCACACCACCAAGAACGGAAACTTCTTCTTGTGGAGGGGCAAATGGATCTTCTTGCTGCTGTTCTGCCGCTTGAAAAGGATCTGGTTCTTCTTCAACCAAACCTAGAGCGCGAATGCGCCTAAGCTCTTTTGCAAAGAGGGCAGCGTCTTCAGTGTTTCCTGCTGCGTCGGCTGCTATTAGAGCACGCGCAAATCTGGCTTCATCCGTCAATCTTCTGTGCTCTCATACCTTTCCAGCGCTTTTAGTGCTTCGAGCCGCTCCTCTTCAGTAAGAGGATTTTCGCCGCCTCCTTCTTTCTCCCTATCAGTAGTTTTCGGCACTCTATCTGATAGCACTGGATGAGCAGACATGATGCTATCTCTTATCTGGTTACGCAGGATTAATAGCTGATCTGTATCTCTTGCCGCACCTGGCGGTAATAAATTCAAGGCGGCAGTGGTCGCTCTCTCAACCTCTCTAGCAACCAACTCTTCTTGTTTCACAAGGTCGCCTCTGAGCTTAGCCTGCTGCAACTCTCTGCTTTGATTCAAAGTTGCAATCGCTTGTTCCAAAGGTAAATCAGAAACAATAGCGAATTGTTCTGCTGCCGCTCTCGTTGCACCGACTTTCTCGAAGCCTTTGATCGACAACTCAATACCGCGAAGTCTATTTTCTTCCTTCTTGATTGCTGCTTTTTGTTGATTCTCAATTTCAGCTTGATCGAAGCCTAGTTGTATCGCTCTGTTCTTGGCCTCCAAAGCTCTACGTTGTGCGCTTGAAGCAGCAGCCTGCTTTCCGGCTTCACTTAAACCGCCAGCCAAGTCGCCCCTGGCTATACCCGCACCCAAAGCAATGAGTGTTTGAGCACCCGTTTCTTTCCTAAGCTTACCCATCTGCTCTTCTAAAAACTGTTCTTGCTTTTGACGAAGGGGTGAGTAATCGATTGTTGG
>VMHT01004604.1_pt1 | contig 20901 bp, 20 predicted proteins | sample 4693611 | NCBI WGS metagenome assembly VMHT01 (sample SAMN12280063, study PRJNA550983) | marine metagenome | isolation source: seawater sampled from same location over 5 years 0.02-0.2 micron viral filtrate | place: USA: collected off the coast of southern California halfway between the port... ...
ATTATCCTATATTTGTAAATTAACTAATAATTATTTAGACAATTCACCCCTTGACATTTAACTATTGACGTAATAAATTACACCTATGTAGTTTATTAAAGGAGCAAGGGTGGAGTTAAAAATTATCGATGAACTAATAGGCGGAATGCCTTCCTGGACCGAAGAAGCTAATTGCAAAGGTGCAGACGCAGATTTATTTTTCCCCGAAAGAGGAGCCTCCACTAGAAAAGCAAAAGCTATTTGTAGAGCTTGCACAGTTCAAGAATCTTGTCTTGAGTATGCAGTAGAACAATCTGAAAAATTTGGCATCTGGGGCGGTCTTTCCGAGAGAGAAAGAAGGCGTATTAAAAGACAGAGAGCTGCTGAGTTTGATGTAAGAGAAGTTGGTTAGATACCGAAACTTTCAGAATATTCACTGAAATTTCTTTCTACACCTATTTCATCACTTTTAATTATCTCAGTAATAACATTTTCTTCATTTGTAATGTATGTGTATCTTAAAGATATACCAGCACCATCATGAAAACATCCAAATAGTTTAGCAACTTCACCATGAGGCCAAAAGTCAGACAATATTGGAAATTCAATACTATAGTGTTCAGACCAGGCTCTATTTGTTGGACTAGCTCCAACTGTTATCAATACAGTGTTAGTATCTTCTTTGATAAAAGATTCTTGATAATCTCTTAATTCACAAATTTCTTTGTCACATACACTACTAAACGGGAATGGCATAAAAACAAACATTGTTTTTTGGCCTAAAAAATCTTTATCACTGTGTTTCGTTTTATCGTGATTATACAATTCAAATTCTGGTATTTTATCTCCAACATTTAATGACATTATTTAGTCCTTTCTTAATAAAGTATATAATAGCGAAGTTTAAATTAAATAGGTGGAAGGGAAGTTCGTGCTGCCCATGAAATTGGGTCTTCAATCTCGGATGCAGTTGGAATCAGATTTATATCTGACAAAATATCTAGAGTTGTAAATTCACTTTTACTTTCAACAAGGTAATCAATGAAATTTTGAGATTTGTTATCATAATTTGAAATTTTTACTTCAAAATCACTGATTTCAGCGTTAGTACTCACCAATTCTAAATCCATAACTAAATCAATAACACTTGGATCTAAATAATCTAAAAAATTCTTAGTACAGTTTTTAATTGTTTGCCTATAAAAACTTAATGGTGCAAATATTGAATCAAATATTGAATCAAAATTAAGGTTGTTTAATTCAGGCATATTAGAAAATATTTCTTCTGGATTTGAAAAACTAGAAGGATCTATATCAGTTTTCATTTCACCTAAGTTTTCAATTAAACTTTCATTACTCTTTTTTAATTGTTCAAGAACAAATGAAAAAGGCGCATTATATTTTCCTAAAGATAGCGTAATAAATTCAAGGGCCATTAGGGCCATCGTCGCTTCTTTATCTTCAATTTCAAATTTACTTATTCGAGATTCAAAATTTAATTTATTAATTCCTAAACTTTCACTATTAGGAAGAATAATTCCAAAATGACTAAGCCCCCAAGTATTTTTACTCAAGAAACCAGCAATATTACCTAGCTGCATTCCTATGAGTGATGATTGAGCTCCACCTAAATTTAAAGGACTTCCGTTGGCAATATTTAAATCACTAAAATCGAAATGCTTAATAGTTTCTAAAAACCAATTCCCATATTCTTTAGGGTTTAGCATTTCTACTTTATTAAGTTCTTGATAGGGAACATCTGATGATTGATTGTTCATTTGTATTGCTCTAAATATCTCATCGTAATTCATTTCGCTATTCGAAAATAGGAGATTTTCCTCCTGATCTTTGTTGATGTGATTATTTATCTGAGAGGCTAAATTCCAATTAACGTCACCGTCATCATTATTGAATAAATTAAATAGTTGTGAGAAAATATCGTCAGACATCTGAAGGGCGGAGATCTAACTCGAAAACTAAAGTTATAAATTGTGAATTTCTCAATATTTCTATTTCAACAGTATCACCAGCTCTTTTTTGTCTTAACACTGTTATCAGTCCATCTAATGTTTTAACATTTATACCGTTAATTTTTTTGATAATGTCACCAGGCATGGCTCCAGCTTTTCCTATTGCAAATACCTCGTTACCAGGACCATAAAGTTCTTGTATGATTACTCCAGAAAATACTCTTGCGCCATCATCTGCAGTATCAAAGTGCTGTGCTCCTAGAATTCCTAAAAATGCATGCAGTATTTGACCTTCTTTTAGTAGATCATCTGCAATACCTAATGCTAAATTAACTGGAACTGCAAAACCTAGACCCTCTGCACCTACATCAGCAGTAGCAATAGCGGTCGTTATACCTATTAACTCTCCATTACTGTTTATTAAAGCACCACCACTAGATCCTCTTGTTATAGGTGCGTCAGTTTGTATTAATCCAAATAAAGTTACTCCTGAATTCATAGCTTCACCACCAACATCAAGCCTTCTTTCAAGTGCTGATACAACTCCAGTTGTAACTGTTGGGGCAGCACCCAAGGTCAAGGGATGGCCTATGGCAACAGCTAAATCCCCAACTAAAAGGGCATCACTATTACCAATTGAAATAGGTACAAGATTTGATGCAGAAATTTTTAATAACCCAATATCTGTAAGCCTATCTGAGCCAATAATTTCACTTTCATACATTCTTCCGTCTTCAAAAACAACCCTTACTTCAGTTGAGTTATCAATAACATGGTGATTGGTCATTATCAATCCCTCGTCAGAAATTACAACTCCAGAACCTCCACCATTTGGCAGAAACTCACCATCTTCTGAAACATTGCCAACTTGTACTTGTACGATTGTTTTTGTAGCCAATTCAGCTATCGAAACAATTTCTGTCGAATCTACTCTAGGCATAACAAGTTCTTTTTCAGTAACAGTTTCTGTTATTGTTATTGGCTTGGGTATTACAATTTCTTCTGTATCAAATAATCCAAATAAAAATAAAAAAGATAAAACAATGCCACTTGAGATTAAGGAAGATCCAATAACTATATTTATTGAGCTTTTTTTCTTATCAGAATTTTTTTCAATTAAATCAGATATGTATTGTTCTTGTTTGAACAATTCTTGTTGCGAGTAATCTTCTTCGTTCATACATTACATAATAAATATGTGATAGATGTAACCAATATTTGTAAGTAAAAATTTTAAAGAGGTTTCATATTTATTTTTTTTTAATTTCGTATTGCTTGAAAAATTTTTGTCTATTACTTAAAGTAGTTAAGTAAATGTTATCTGTTGAAAACCTAGAAGTTGTGTATCAGGATGTAATTCTTGTACTTAGGGGAATATCTTTAAAAGTTGAAAAGGGAAAAATTGTTTCTTTACTAGGTAGTAATGGATCAGGTAAAACTACTACCTTAAGAGCAGTAACAGGTTTACTAGATACTCAAAATGGTGATATTACTAAAGGTACCATTACTGTTGAAGGGGTAGATATTACTAATGCCTCACCTTCGAAAATTGTTGAAAATGGCATCGCACAAGTCCTTGAAGGTAGAAGAATATTTTCCGAACTTACAGTTCTTGAGAATTTAAAACTAGGTGGATTTAGTGCCTCCGACTCGGTTCAAGAGAATGTAGAACGCGTTTATGAATTATTTCCAATTTTAAAGGGTAGATCAAAAAATGTTGCAGGATATTTATCTGGTGGAGAACAGCAAATGCTTGCGATAGGAAGAGCTTTAATGTCAAATCCTAAGTACTTACTGCTAGATGAACCAAGCCTTGGGCTTGCTCCAAAATTAGTTGAGCAAATTGCAGAGCTTATAAAAGAAATTAATAGTCAAGGTGTAACAGTTCTGCTTGTTGAGCAAAATGCAAATATGGCATTAAAAATATCTGATCATGGATACATAATGGAAACAGGTAACGTAGTGATGGATAATCCAAGTGAAAAACTTTTGGCTGATCAAGATGTTAGAGAATTTTATTTAGGTTTAAATTCTGAGGGAACTGAAAGAAAGTCTTTCAAAGATGTTAAACATTATAAAAGAAAAAAAAGGTGGCTTTCGTGAACTCATTAATTAAATTTGAAAATGTCAGCTTAAATTTTGGAGGGGTAAATGCACTTACAGAAGTTTCATTTCAAGTTCCTAACAACTCTTTATTTGCAATAATAAGCCCTAATGGAGCAGGAAAGACATCTATTTTTAACTGTGTGAGTGGAATTTATAGACCAACAACAGGAGTTGTAAAAATATTTGATGAAGATATTAGCAGTATTAAACCTGATGCAATTGCTAACTTAGGTGTGTCAAGAACATTTCAAAACATAGAATTATTTGAGAATATGACAACACTAGATAATATTTTGATTGGAGCACACAGACACCTTAACTATGGCTCTGTATCGGGATTAATTTTTTCAAAAAAAACAAGGAGAGAAGAAGAGAAGGCTAGGCAAATTGCTGAGGATGTTATTGATTTTCTTGAAATTGAAGAATACAGATACTCTTATATACTTTCTTTACCCTATGGCATTCAAAAAAGAATAGAGCTTGCTAGGGCGTTGGCAATGAAACCAAAAATTTTACTTCTTGATGAACCTGCAGCAGGAATGAACAACGAAGAAACAGAGGATATTGCTAGGTTTATTTTAGATATACATGAAGAATTAGAAGTAACTGTAGTTTTAATTGATCATGATATGAATATGGTTATGGATATTGCTACAGAGGTTATAGTTATGGATTTTGGTAAAAAGTTATTTGATGGTGACCCTAAAGATGCAGCAAAAGATTCAAATGTTATTGAAGCATACTTAGGAGTAAGTGATTAGATGATTACAATGCAAGAAATTTTTAATGAAATTCATGAAAATGGAGGTTTGACGCCTTCAAGAAAAGTTAGAGAAATTGCTGAAAGGTTTCCTGAAAAAATAGCATTTAGAAATAAGGAGTTTGGGATATGGCATCAAATTACTTATGAAGAATTTTGGAACCAAGCTCAGTATGTAGGCCATGCTTTAAAATTTTACGGTGTAGGGGTAAAAGACAAAGTTGCGGTTCACTCTGAAAATAGGCCCGAATGGATTATTGCTGACATAGGCATTCAGGCAGTAAAAAGTATAACTGTTGGACTTTATCCAACAAATCCATCCCCTGAGGTTAAATATTTATTAGGACATTCAGAATCCAAAGTTTTATTTGCAGAAGACCAAGAACAAGTAGACAAGGTTTTAGAAGTGATTGACCACCTTCCAGAACTTTTAAAAATTGTATATTTTGAAAGTAGGGGAATTACTAGATATGAAAATGAAAAATTAATTTCTTGGGATGATTTTATTGAAATAGGAAAAAAAGAATATGAAAATAATCGCGACTTTGTTGTAGATATACAAAATGGTATTAATAGTGAAGATACAGCAATTATGATTTATACTTCTGGAACTACAGGGCCTCCAAAAGGATCAATGCTAACTCACGGAAACCTGGAATGGGTTGCGACTCAAATACCTGAACTATCTTTTACAACCGGCGTTGATAATCCTCAATACCTTTCATACCTACCTTTATGCCATGTGTTTGGCAGACTAGTTGATCTTATAATTGGAATTCATACAATGGGTACAATAAATTTTGCTGAATCAATAGATACTGTTCAAACAGATTTGGCTGAAGTGCAACCGAGTGTTTTCCCTGCAGTGCCTAGAATTTTAGAAAGAATGCATGCCGGAGCTTTAGTTAAAATGAAAGATGCATCGAAACTTAAACAGATTCTCTTTTCAGCTGCTTCAAAATTAGGAGATATTACTGCTAGGCGAAGACTTGAAATAGGAGAGGAAGATTTTATTGCTCGAATAACTAATTTCTTTGCTCAGCTCCTTGGTTTTAGAGCATTAAGAAAAAAACTAGGATTATTAAATGTTGATAATGCATTATCTGGTGCAGCTCCTATAGCTCCTGAAATTTTAAGATTTTTTATGTCAATTGGAGTACCTATTTATGAGGGTTATGGTATGACTGAAAACTCAGCAATAGCAACTGGAAACAGGCCTGGCAAAGTAAAACTCGGAACAGTTGGAGTCCCTCAGCCAGGTGTTGAATTAAAATTAGCTGATGATGGCGAAATTTTGATAAAACATCCAGGTGTATTTAAAGGATATTTTAAAAACGATGAAGCAACTAAAGAGGTAGTTGATAGTGATGGGTGGCTATTTACTGGAGATGTTGGTGAATACGATGGTGAATTTTTAAAAATTGTCGATCGAAAAAAAGATATAATTATTACAAGTGGTGGTAAAAATGTTTCACCATCTGAAATAGAAAATAACATTAAAACATCACCATACATTAGAGAAGCAATTGTTATTGGGGATGATAGAAAATTTCTTTCAGCATTAATAGGCATTGAGTTTGACATTGTTTCAAATTGGGCTCTAAGAAAAAATATTCCTCATACAACCTATAGAAACTTGTCTGAAAATGAAAATGTTCAAGAATTAATTTGGGAGGAAATAAAAAAGGCAAATGAAAGAACTTCATCATTGGCAATTAGGAAATTTAGAATGATAACTAAAGAACTTGACCATGAAGATGGTGATATGACAGCTACACAAAAAGTCAAAAGAAATGTCATGATGGAAAAATTTTCAGATTTAATTGAGGATATGTATAAATGATTCTTTTTCTTCAAGCAACATTCGAAGGTTTAGCTTTAGGAGCAGTTTATTCATTGGTTGCAATTGGCCTAGTGCTTATTTATAAAGCAACAGATGTTCTTAGCTTTGCCCAACCAGCACTTGCAGTTGCTGGTGCTGGGATAATTAGTGCATTAGCAGTCGGTAGAGGAATATCATTTTGGATAGCTCTTCCAATAGGAATATTTATAACAGGAATTCTAGGTCTAATAATTGAAAGAACTTTTTTAAGAGCCATGGTAGGAGAGCCAGTTTTTTCAGTTGCAATCCTGACAATTGGTATTGATATATTAATTCGTACTGTACTAGATAATTGGATAGGATTAAATCCAAGATATATGGGAGACTCATTTTCTGAGCTTGGAAATTTTGGATCACTATCTATTGGAGGTGTTTCTCTAAAGTATCTTGAACTTACTGGTTTATTAGCTGCGATTGCAGTCATAATATTATTGTCACTTTTCTTTAAATTTTCTAAATATGGACTGGCAATGAGAGCTACCTCGTTTGATCAAGAAGCTTCACTTGCACAGGGCATAAATGTTGGAAGAGTTATTGGTTTAGTTTGGTTCATAGCTGCAATGCTTGCTAGTCTATCCGGGTTTTTTATAACAGGGGGCTTCAATGGCTTGACTCAGGCTAGCTTTGTTACCGCACTTAGAGCATTACCAGCAATTGTCATTGGTGGTTTAGATTCGCTTGTGGGGGCTGTTGTTGGTTCCTTAATAGTCGGCTTAACTCAAGGTTATATTGCTTATTATCAAATTAGCATTGAGAATTCACTTGGTATAAGTTTTGGTAGTGGATTTAGTTTGTTAGCTCCATATTTAATTATGTTTGTAATTTTGTTAATTCGACCTGATGGTCTGTTTGGTAAAGAGGAGGTTGAGAGAGTATGAGCATGAAAGGTAGACCTGACTTATTCATAAGCTATAAAGATGAGACCTCAATATTAAAAAACAATTCACAAAAGATTTTTGCTTTTTTTGCAACTGTTTTTTTAATGTTGCTTGGCTACCTCGCAAATGATTATTGGATACTTTTACTAACTGCTTCAATTTTCCTAACCATTGCTACGTGGGGGCTAAATATCGTTTCAGGAATGGCTGGTCAAATTTCATTAGCTCATGGATTTTTCGTAGCGGTTGGAACTTATACTGCTGCAGTTCTAGGAGGAGTATCTACAGAAATTCCTTACAAAGTAGTTGGTTACGAACTAGATATGATTCTATGGTTACCCCTTGCAGGCATCACTGCGGCAGGGGTTGGTTTAATTATTGCACCACTGGCAGTGAGACTTAAAGGATTGAACTTGGCTTTAGTCAGTATTGGTATTGTTTATATTGGTTCTTATGTTTTATCAAATCTTGAATTAGTCACAGGGGGAGCAGGTTTAGGAAGAAAAACTGCTGGTTATACATTATTGGGATTTAATTTTGAAGATGGTATAGAAATTGGAAGTATAATTCTTACACGAAATCAAGTCCTTTATTACCTTGGTCTTGTAGTTGCTCTCTTATGTGGTATTGGTGTCAAGAATCTTATAAGATCTAAAATAGGACGAGCGTATGCTGCTATTAGAGACAGAGATATAGCTGCTGAAGCAATAGGGATTAATTTATCTAGATTTAAAGCCTCAGCTTTTGCATTGTCCAGTTTTTACGCTGGAATAGCTGGAGCATTAATGTTTTCTACAATCGGAGGAGTTGATGTAGAAAGGTTTGGCTTATTATTTTCAGTAACATTTATCGCTATTGTAGTAATTGGGGGTGTTGGTACAGTAATGGGTCCAATATTTGGAAGTGTATTCTTTGGGTTACTACCTGGCATAATAAAGTTAGCAATTGATCATTCTGAGTTTATCAGAGATAGTATTCCATTAAATGCTGCTCAATTGGAGAGGGTAATTTTTGGACTGCTAATTATTGGTTTTCTTATATTTGAACCAAGGGGTATATGGGGTATTTGGTTTAGGTTACGCAATTATTTTAAAGCTTGGCCTTTTTCCTACTAAGTAAGAATTCATACGCTATCCTTGTAGCATTAGTACTAATAACTTTAAGGGGGAGATATGAAATCGTTGCGTAAGCAAGGAATGATTATATTCATAGCATTCGCTCTTGTTTTAAGTGCTTGTGGTGGTGATGCTGCTGAAGAAGAGGTAGTGGAGGAAACAACTCCTGAAGTTGTAGAAACTCTAGACTCTCCTGCAGTAACAACCGCACAAACTGTTAAAACAGGCGTTGGTGTTACAGAGGAAGCTTGTCCGGCTGCATATGCAGCACTTGGGGCACAAGTTCCTACAGGTGCTGACCCAGACAAAGGATGTATTTATTTAGGTTTATTAAATGATTATACGGGTCCTTATGCTGCAGCAGGTCCAGCACTAGAGGGTGCTCAAAGAGCATTTTGGTTGTGGGTTAACACAACTGGCGGAATTGGAGATTACAGCGTAGCTATTGTTGATGGTTACGATACACAATATAATCCTGCAAAAATGATTGAAGGATATGCCGCACAAAAAGATCAAGTAGCAGCTTTAGCTATGTCACTAGGTACTGTTCAAACACAGTTTATTCTTGACGAAATGGATAAAGATGACATGATTGCAGCTCCTATGAGTTGGTGGTCTGGATGGTCATATAAGGCTGGAGATAAAGGTCTTGGAATTGAATTCGGTTCATCATACTGTGCACAAGGCATGAACATTGTTGACTGGGGTGTAGAAAACCTACCAGTGCCAATAAAGAAAATAGGATTTATTGGTTATGCAGGTGACTATGCATCAGATTATTATGCTGGAGTTAAAGCAGCAGCAGCAACAAATGGACTTGAAATTGTATGGGAGTATATCCCATCAGCAGCAGAGTTTGATGTTGCAGCAGCAGTTGGATTAATGGCAACTAAACCAGTTGACGCTGTTTATATGTCAACAACACCAGGTCAAACTAGCCAAGTTTCTGGTGGTGCAGCTCAGTTAGGAGTAGTACCACTTACATTCATGGCCGCACCTGCATTTAACGAGGCATTTATAGCAGATGGTTCACCTATTCAAGGACTGTTTACATCAGGTGCTTTTTATACAGCAGCTTGGGTTGATCCATTTGAAGCAGACACACCAGGTCACGCAGCTATGCGTGCAACTTGGGGCGGTGCTTTAGGTCAAACATCAGCTAGCGCTTATGTGGTTGCTGGTTGGTCATCACAGTATCATCTCAAAGGTGTACTAGAAGCAGCTCTAAAAGGTGGAGACCTTTCAAGAGCAGGTATCAGAAGAGCAGCAGCTAATGTTGATGTTAAATCTGATGGTATGATGCCAACAAGAACTTTAGGTAAAGATAAAGCTGAAACTTCTACTTCAATCACTACACCGGATACATCCGTGGGTAGTGGTACAAGATTAGTTAAAGCAAATTATTCTGGACCTACTGCCGCATCTCACGACTGGTCAGGACCTTGTTCCTAACGTGAGTTAATAATTTAAAAAGAGCCAGGTTTAACCTGGCTCTTTTTTTTATATTTAGATTATGAATACAATGGAATTCTATGTTTAGTAGATTGTCCAAAACTCGTAAGGTTCTCTTAATATTTTTTATATCTTTGATGCCTATCGGTCTGATTAAAACTGATTATTATTTTATGTCACCTGGCCCACCTTATCAATGGGAAATTGATTATGGAACTGCAGATAATTTTTCATTTGAAGGAAAACTTTTTCAATTAACTGTTCGTAGAGATGAAGCAAATATATATGTATATGCATGGTCTTTATTAAATGATTCTTACGATCTTTACCCCCGTGAAGTAATCCTCCCTAATGGTGTAACACCAAGAGAATTAAGCGAAATAAGTATTCAAAATATGAGAACATCAGAAAATGTTGCCATTGCTGTAGCACTAAAAAATATTGGATATGATATTGATTCAAAAGGAGATGGAGTATCAGTCGTGGGCATATTGGACGACTCTCCAGTGCAAAATAAACTTCAAAAAGGTGATTTGCTCAAATCTATAAATGCTTCTGAAATTTCATCTGCTTCTGAATTTATTTCAACTTTAAGAACATACAAAATCGGAGAAACTGTAACTATTGGGTTACAAAGGGAAATTGAAGGAAGTATTGAGCAACTATATATTGATACAACACTAATTGAGCATATTGAGTATGAAGGAGAGCCTATGGTTGGTTTTCTTGCTACGACTGTTAATGAGAGATTTGATTTTCCTTTTGAAATTGACATTAAAACAGGAAATGTTGGAGGACCCTCTGCTGGCTTAATGATGGCTCTTAATGTGTATAATAATTTGACACCTGAAGATATTACTAATTCAATGATTATTGCTGGAACAGGAACTATAGAAATTGATGGTTCGGTAGGTCCTGTAGGTGGTATAAAGCAGAAAATAATTGCAGCTAAAAGAGCTGGAGCAGAATTAATAATTGTGCCAGTTGCAAATTTTGAAGAGGCTAAAATTCTAGAAACTGATAAAACAGCAATTATTGCGGTGGATTCTTTTGCTGAAGCATTGTCAGTTATTTCGCAGTATAGTTCCCGTTAAACACGAGACATAAATAATATATAAACATGGTAAATATTGGTGGTGCTAACACAGGTAACGATAGAAGAGGACTTTCTTTTTTAGTCTTTGTTGGAATTATTGGCTTTTCAATAGCTAGAGCTGTTGCAACATTTTTTACAAATTATTTATGGTTTGATGCTGTAGATTTAAATTCTGTTTGGTTGAAAATACTTGTAACTAAGTCAGCTCTTGTAGCTGCTACATCTCTTTTAGCATTTGCATTTATTTTTATAAACTTAAGACTTGCAGTAAGAGCAACTCCTGTAATGGATATTTTTGAATCTTTTGAATCACAAGATCCATTATCTCGTTTTCGAGAATTTGTAAATGAAAGATTTTTAAAATATAGACTTTGGGGAGCAATAGGTCTCTCTTTATTTTTGGGAGCAGGAGCTTCTCAGTTATGGGAACAGGTTTTATTATTTATAAACCAAAAAGCTTTTGGGGTAACAGATCCTATATTTCAAAATGATGTTTCCAGTTATGTTTTCGGACTACCTCTTTATAGATTATTTGTATCTTGGGGTTTTCAGTTAGTGATTTTTACTTCATTTATTATTGTTCTATTTTTTATAGCTACAGGTGCATTACAACTTCGCCCTGGCAGGTTGCCAGAAGTTAGCAGTGGGGCCAAAGCTCACTTGTCTGTCTTGTTAGCTTTTGTTGCTGTGCTTAAAGCATTTGCCTACAGGCTTGATTCTATGGAGTTACTTTATTCACCTAGAGGTAAAGTTTTTGGAGCTAGCTATACTGATGTTGTTGCTCATTTACCAGCTTTAAATCTCTTAATTTTAATTTCTCTGTTTGGTGCTATTTTGCTTCTAGTCAATATAAAAAGAAGAGGTTGGTTATTACCAGCAACTGCTATTAGTTTATGGCTTGCAGTTTCTATTATTGTAGGAGGCGTTGTACCTGCAGCAATTCAAAGATTTAGAGTACTTCCAGATGAATTGAATAAAGAATTACCATATGTAGAAAATCACATTAATTATACGAGACTTGCGTATGGCCTAGATAACATTGAAGAAAAATCATTCGAAGCTTCGCCAAACTTAACTGACAATGATATTTATGAAAATGCACAAACAGTCGACAATATCAGATTGTGGGATCCTACAGTTTTAGCTGAGACATACAGTCAACTTCAGGAAATTAGAGCTTATTATGCTTTGGACGAGGTCGATGTTGACCGTTATAAAATTAATGGAGAGCTAACACAAGTTATGGTATCAGCGAGAGAGTTAGATCAAACTAATCTTCCTGCTGTTGGCTGGGTCAATGAAAGACTTCAATATACACACGGATATGGTGTAGTTTTCAGTCCAGCAAACAATGTTGCAAGTCAAGGTCAACCAGATTTTTACGTAAAAGGTGTTCCAGCTACGACTACAGTAAGTGAATTAGAAGTAGAGCAACCAAGAATTTATTTCGGTGAGTCAGCAGAATCAGTTGAATATGTAGTAGTTAACTCTCTACAAGAAGAGGTAGATTATCCTCTGTCTACCGAAGGCCAATCTGTTGCTTATACCAACTATTCTGGTGAAGGTGGCGTAGGTATAGGTTCATTCTTTAGAAGGCTTGGCTTTGCACTTCGTTATAGTGAATTAAACTTACTAATTTCAAATCAGCTTTCTGATGATTCAAAATTAATTATGGAAAGAAATGTAGTTAGTAGAGTTAAGAAGGCAGCCCCATTTCTTTATACAGATAATGATCCATATCTAGCATTGATAGATGGTAATTTATTTTGGATAATTGATATGTACACAGTATCTGATAAGTATCCTTATGCACAGCCGGCCGATACAAGAAGAATAAATGAAAACTCAGGCCTTCCTTTAAACTTTAACTATCTTAGAAATTCAGTAAAAGCGGTTGTAAATGCATATGACGGAACAATGAATTTTTATGTTGTCGATGACACGGATCCTTTAATTTCCTCTTATAAGGATATTTTCCCAAACCTATTTACTCCAGAAAGTTCAATGAGTAGTGAATTACTTGATCATATACGATACCCAGAAGATTTATTCACCATTCAGTCAGATATGTACAGAGATTATCATATGACAGATCCTAGAGTATTTTATGCCGATGAGGACCCTTGGGTAATCCCTTCAGATTCTTCAACTAATCCAAGAGTAGCTACATTAAGAGGAGAGTTCACAGAAATTGGTTTCAAGCCTATGCTTCCTTACTACTTGCTTATGAGCTTACCTGGTGAAAGTGACTTAAGTTATTTAATATTCCAACCTTTTAATCCAGAAAATAGACCCAACATGCAGTCTTTCTTAGTTGCTGATGCTGATCCGGAAAATTACGGACAATTAATTGACTTCAGGCTTCCAAAAGGAGAGTTTGTAGATGGTCCTAGTCAAGTTGCAACTAGAATAAATCAGGACCCAGATATTTCTCAAATATTTACTTTGCTTGATCAACAAGGCTCCAGCGTTATAAAAGGTAATCTTTTTGTTGTTCCGATAAATCAGTCAATACTTTATTACCAACCAATTTATTTACAGGGTGAGCAAAATCCTTTACCTGAATTTAAATTTGTTGTAGTTGTTTTTCAAGACAGGATAATTATGGAAGAATCTTTGTCAGAAGCTTTAGAGAGTATATTTGGTGAAGGATTTACGTCCGATACAATAGAGGACACTCAGGGAGAAAGCCCGCTTGACCTTCTTGAAAAAGCAACAAAAGCTTTTGAAAAAGCTCAGCAAGAATTACAAAATGGAAACTTAGGATTGTATCAGGACTTAGTGGAGCAAGCACAACAGTATGTAGATATAGCTTTAGAGATTTTAAATAACAATTAAATTTCTTGAGTTTAAACCATTTCTTATTATTATTAGTTATTCAGCGCGGGGTGGAGCAGTCTGGTAGCTCGCTGGGCTCATAACCCAGAGGTCGTAGGTTCAAATCCTACCCCCGCTACCAATCTATCTTATAAAAAAGTCTATGATTCGTTTTCTACCTGTAGCGGCGGCAATTAATTTTAAAGTGAATAAACCAGCTGCACCAAGATAAGCCAAGCTTCCTAGTACTAAAAAAATTCTCCAAAAAAGTATTGCGTCCATCATTAAATTATATACAGATCCTCAATAATGACTATTTAGTTAAATCAAAAATTTCCTGTGCTGTAATTTCACCATTTAGGGTGTGAAGTATTGTTAAATTTTTGTTTAAAACTAAAGTTGTTGGAATACCAGACCATTTGAATTGAGATAAAATTATATCTGATTCTTGCTCTTCTAATATATTTTTATAAGATATCTTGTACTTTGATATAAATTCATTTCCGTTCGAGGGTGAATCGTCAACGAGTATACCAATTACAGTAATATCATTTTTTTCGGATATTTTTTTTAGTTCTTCAACTTCATTTTGGCATGGTATGCACCAACTAGCCCAAAGATTAACTACGATATATTCCGATTCAAAGTTGTCACTAGATAAGCTTTCAAGCTCTTTAAGCAAACCTAATTTAATCCCATTGTTTACATCAGAAATAATTGTTGTATTTTCTATTGAGCTTGACGCATTTAAAATAGCAACTCCAACTGTTGCTGTTAGAAGAATTAATATAAAATTTCTTTTAATCATAATGTAATGTTATTACCTAATATAAATACAATACTAAACATGGACATTGAAGATATTATTTATCCAGGATTTAATAGAAGTCTATCTGAGTTGAACGCAATCACAAAACTCAAGAAAAACTCATGTGAGATATTAGATTTTACAGAGATTGAGTGGGTTAGAGATGTTCTTAAACAAAGAATAAATGAAAATAATGACCTAGAAATAAAATTTAAAACACCAACAGATAAACAGATAGAAGAAGTATCTGCAATAGTTGGTGCAAACATTGATATGGAAGAGCTAAAAAATAACTTTCATAAAAATAAAAGAATTATTGGGATTACATCTGGCAAGGGTGGCGTAGGTAAGTCGACAGTTACTTCTTTATTGGGAATTGCGTTTGATGATCTAGGTAAAAAAGTCGGTATTTTAGATTCAGATATTTGGGGCTATTCTGTTCCTAAAATACTAGGAGCTAAATTTCCTCCAATTCCTTTTAATGAAAGAATTTTCCCCTCCAAAATAAATAACTTGAGCGTTATTTCCATGGAGTATTTTGTAAAACAAGATGAAGCAGTTATTTGGAGAGGCCCAATGTTGCATAAAGCTATTGAGCAATTTTTATTTGAAGTCTTGTGGCAAGATATTGATATTTTATTAATAGATATGCCTCCTGGCACAGGAGATGTTTCAATTTCTTTATCTCAATTTCTAAAATATTTTGAAAATATCGTAGTCACAACACCTCAAACAAACGCGACAATTGTTGCTGAGCGATCTGGGATAATGTCTAAAAAAGTAAATGCAAGCATTATTGGAGTTATTGAAAACATGTCCTATATGGAAGTTGAGGGGAGTAAACTTTATCCCTTCGGTAAAGATGGAGGTAAAGATTTATCAAATAAATTAGATGTACCAATTCTAGGAGAATTACCTTTACTGGAGGATATTACTGTAGCTTCTGAAGGTAGTGATTTGTTTGCTTTTAGAAACAATTCACAATTCAATAATATTGTTGAAATTGCAAAAAAGATTTTAAAATTTCAACCGAAGAAAAAACCAATTGATTTAAAGATTAACTAAATAAATTCCAATTGAGATAATTCCCATCACAAAACAATAAACAGAAAAAATATTCAGTTTGGAACTTACTGTAAAATTGATAAGAACTCTAATAGCTAACAAACCAGATAGAAATGCTGCAATACTAGGGAGCAACAATGAATTATTAATTGGTTCTGAGCTTTGAATAAAAGTAAGCAACCACGCTCCAAAAATTGTTGGTAAGCCAAGAAGCAGTGAAAAGAATATAGCTTCAGTTTTTTTCAATTTCAGGTATAAAGCTGTACTTAATGTAATTCCAGATCTAGAAACTCCCGGGAGTAAAGCTAGTGCTTGAGCAAATCCTATAATTAATGATTCTTTTAAAGACAGATCTAAAATGCTTTTGTTACCATCTTCTAATTTATCAGCAAAATATAAAATTAGAGCGATAAAAATATAAGCAAATGAAGTTATTATTAAAATTGAACTACTTTCATCAATTATGTCGCTAATTGGCAAAAACAATCCGAAAGAAGCTGCAGGGAGGACACCAACGAATAGAAGTTTTGAAATCTTAATAAAGGTATTACGATTTTTAAATATTGAGGTTATATCTTTAATATAAAAAATTAAGATTGAAAAAAAAGTTCCCAAGTGAAGAAATGCAATTTCGTATGTATTGAAATTATTGTCTTTGAATAATTCAGATAGAACAAGTAAATGGCCGCTTGAAGAAATTGGAAGAAATTCCGTTATTCCCTGTATGATTCCAAAAAAAATATCAATCATAATTAACTAATTGTTGAAAAATGCAATCCTTGACACGCTGTACATAAGTATATTCTAAATTTTTTATTGTATTCTTTCTCAACAAACAATCTTTCTTTTCTTGCTTCATTTTCAGATGAAAACCTTCTCTTGTTGGAGCATTTAAGTTTGTTGTTCATACACTTATAACAATAAATTTGTAAATTGTATAAACGAGTTATATCTTATTTATTTTCTATCAATTAAACTCAAATAAATGAATTTTTTAGTAATAATTTTAAGTTATATTTTAGGTTCTATAAATTTTGCTTACATTATGGCAAAAGTAAAAGGTATTGATATCTCTTCATCAGGTAGTGGAAATCCTGGAACTTCAAATGCTTTAAGAACATTAGGAAAGGGTTCCGCCGTTATTGTATTGTTAGGAGATTTATTAAAAGGGGCTTTACCAATTATATTTTTCTATGAAGATCAATACTTTCTGATTTATGGTGTTGCTGCAGTTTTAGGCCATATTTATCCATTATTCTATAAATTTAAAGGCGGAAAAGGTGTAGCGACTTATTTGGGAGTCTATATAGCTATCGTATTACAAAATCCATATAATTCTGAATTTTTAAATTTAGATTTTTTTCAGTTATTTAACATTCCTGCAATTGCGCTATTTTATTTTGTATTATTTAAAACCACTCGTATTTCAGCAATAGCAAGCTTATCAACAGTCGCTTTGACAGCAGGATTGCTTATGTTTGCAAATAATGAATTTTTAAATATCTTAGTTCTTACATTTGTATTTATTTTAATTTTGGTAAAACACTCTGAAAATATTAAACGATTAATTGAAGGCAAAGAAAATAAATTTTAAAAACTGAAAAATTTTTTAAACTTAGTTATTATTATTACAACAGTTACGGGGCAGGGCAATGAGTTCTACACTATTTTTAATAGCATTAATGTTATCGCTTTCTATAGCGGTAGTCTTTCCTGAAATTCAATATTCAAAAACTAACAAAGAAGTTTCTAATGAATACCAACTTATGGTTGATAAACAAAGAAAAGGATTTGTAATTTTGGGATTAATAGCAATTTCTAGCTTCTTTACAGCACTCCAAACTTTATCAGTTACAATATTTTCTTTTCACTTAGTTGTCGATGTTATATTTGGTATATATGCATACACAGCTTTTCAAGTAAGATCATCTACTATTCAAAGAGCTAAATTCACTTACCTAGATGAACTATCTGATGAAGATCAAAATGTTGAATACTTAAAGCAAGCAGTGTAATTGTCCGAATTAGACTCTAATTTAAACAACTTATCCATTTCATTTGATAAATTAAATGATATTCGAGAACAGTCATTAGCAATCTCAAGAGAGATTGTAAGGGAGTGTTCCAAAAGTATTAGAAATATTCATAGGAATGATGTTTCAAGTGCTAAAGAACATATGGAAAGCGCACAAAATAAAATAGAAAAGTTAAAAAATATATGTAGTGATATTTCAGAAATAAGTTATGCAGGCTATGTACTTGATGCTGAGAGAGAATTTGTTGAAGCTGTTTTGTTTTATAATTTTGATGTAAATGGATACATTGAACCATATAAGAAATTTAACGTTCACCCATCAAGTTATATTCAGGGGATAGGAGATACGATTGGTGAGTGGAGAAGAAAGGCGCTCGATCATTTAAGAAATCTTGATATTAAAAAAGCTGAAACATACTTAGAAATTATGGAAGAGGGAATGGGAATATTAAATGAGCTAGATTATCCAGATGCACTTACAGGAGGATTAAGAAGGTATGCAGATAACGCAAGATCAATCATTGAAAGAACTAGATCTGATATAACAAATGCTTTTATTAATGAGGCATTAAGAAAAGACATATCTAATATAAATAAAAATGAATTATAAATATATAACTGGCAAAGTTCTAGAAATTGAACCATCCTCAGGATGGACTGATGGAACAATGCTTCAAGATATATATCCAGATTCTTCTTTTGTAAGCGGTAACAATACAGACAGCATGCAAATGAAACCAGAAATTAAAAATCGTAAAGTTTATGCGAAGTATTCATTTGCTAAAAGATTTGAAGGTGGGCCTGGCCTTGTTCATGGGGGTATATTATCAGCAGCTTTGGATGACATGATGGGTTACTCAACAGTCATTCACAATATATTTTCAGTAACTGCAAATTTATCAGTTAACTTTCTTAAACCTACACCAGTTGAAAAAGACTTTGAATTATATGCTTGGGTTAAAGAAGTTGATAATAAAAAAGTTTACACAGAAGCTGTTATTCAATTAGGTGAAGAAGTACATGTGGAGGCTCATGGCATGTTCATAGATTTAGGATTAGATGCAGCAGAGTTCTTTGCCCCAGATAAAAATTATCCTTAAACTAAATTTTTGACATTAAGAAGTGACTCATAGATTGAATAGTAATCATAGGGTTAACTCCTGAGCATCTCGGAAAAGTTGAACCATCGACTATATAAACATTTTCTAAGCCATGTACTTTTCCATTTAAACCTACAACTCCATGATCTGGGTTTGGGTTGATTCTTGCTGTGCCCATCTGATGTGCCGAACCAAGAAGAATTCTAAAAGGCTCATTTTTAATTGCTTTTATATTATTTATGAATTCTTCAATATTTACATTCGATGATTTTTTCCAATGCATTGTTGGTGAAGCTGCGACCATTATTTCTTTTGCTCCAGCTAGATAGTTTGCTCTTACAAGGTTCTCTATGCCGTGAAGTAGATTGTTATGGTCAAAGTCATTCAGATTGTAGTCCCACAAGTGTTGAGGATTTTTATTAATAATAGAACCAGAGCTAGTGTCTGATGTTAATACAATCCCACCAGACCAATAGTTATAACTTTCAATAAAATCATCAAACCGATCTTGATTATTTGGGAAAAACGGAAAAAATAGACTTGGATGCATTGGTAACCCTTCTAAAAGGTATCCATAATTATCTTTCAAAAACAAATTATCATCTGAATAAATTCCTTGCATTGAGCCTGCCCAGGGCTTTTGCTCTTCAGAAAATTTACCAGCAACACCCGAAACCGGATGAAGTTTTAAATTTTGGCCAAGATGTTTGTTTTTATATCCACTATCTAACAAAATTTTTGGTGTATTTAGAGAACCGGCAGCAAGTACTACTTTATCTACTTTGACTTTATGCAATGTACCATTATTTTCTACGTTTATGTGAGTTGCTTTTCCGTTTGAAATAACCAAACTTTTAATATTTGTATCATTAAATATATTTTCTGGGTTGAATTTATCCTCTGAGAACCAAACTTTATTTGATGAGTTAATGCTCTCGTCATATCGTCCAAAAGTACTAAAACCAGATTCAGTACATTCATCATTAATCGTATTTCTTGGAATGATTTTATAATTTAGATTATTGAGTTCAAGTCCTTCAGCTAATTTAACTTCTTTTTGGGGTATTTTATTATTTGCTATATCTACATTTAATTGACTACAAACATAATCCATACTGCTTTTAAATTGAGTTGAATTAAAATAGTTGTCTTGACCGGTAAGCGTATCCCATTCACTCAAAATCTTATCGGGGGTTCTTAAGGAAGTTGTCCAGTTAATACTTGTACCTCCGCCAATTCCTTTGCCAGCTAAAAGTAGAACTTTGTATCCTTTGGTTTGTTGTATTCCATTAGTGTCATAAAAATTGTGGTATCCAAATGTTTCATTATTAATTTCTCCATTTCCATAACTACCTTTTTCAAATATTCCTACTTCATATTTTTCATTAAGTAAATTTGCAGCAACACCTCCTCCAGATCCACTACCAATGACTGCAACTTCAATACTTTTTGGAATTGAGACAGCTTTCTTTTCAATTTTTGTATTTCTATAAATGGGGTAGTCAAGGTATTTGTATACTGAACCCTCACCATCAAGTGATCGTGCAGTACTTAAACCAAACAATGCAGTAATTCCAGAACCAAGCTTTCTCAATAAAGACAAATTAGAGCTTTGTAAATTTTTAATAAACTCAGGAATTTTTGAGTCTTTTATAAAAATCTTTCTTATTCCAAAAGAAAATAAATAAAAGAAAACTCTTAATTGAATAATTTCGGATTTATCAGGAAAATTTTCAATTATAAAATTGAAGTATTTTTCAGAGTTTTTTACCTCATCTTTATTAAAATTTGGATATAAATTAGTAAATACAGCTTTAAATGATTTAGAAATTCTCTTC
>VMHT01181398.1_pt1 | contig 20901 bp, 14 predicted proteins | sample 4693611 | NCBI WGS metagenome assembly VMHT01 (sample SAMN12280063, study PRJNA550983) | marine metagenome | isolation source: seawater sampled from same location over 5 years 0.02-0.2 micron viral filtrate | place: USA: collected off the coast of southern California halfway between the port... ...
ACCGACGGCGATCTGTTGCCTGATGGATGGGAAGTACAATATTCCTACGAAGCAATCAACAACAACCTCGTTGATAATTCCACAATCAGTGCATATGGAGCACGTGGTGTCATGGACCCTTCAATGGCAGACAGCGATCTTGATGGTATTGATGACGGTCAGGAAGACCCAGACAGTGACGGACTTAACCGGACAGGTTTGATCAGGAAATACTGCCCAGGATACAACGATTCTACCAACGCAGAATGCAACATCGACCCTGATACTCCCGATGGTTTGAAATTTTACAATAATCTTGAGAATTACACGAATTATGAAGAGTTGCAAAATGGAACCAACCCTGTCACGAATGATACAGACGGGGACGCTTGGGAAGACGGACCCGAAGTCTATTACATGGATCACGATGATGATGGAATGGCCACTGGTTGGGAGTATCACTTCGAATTCGATCCATTTGATGGGGCTGATCGCTTGGTTGATAGCGACGGTGATGGCCATACGAACTATTGTGAATTCAAGTGGGATACAAACCCAAGAAACCCAATTAGCTTCCCTGGTCAGGGTGAACTTTGCGATCCATTCGAAGGTCAGTGACGTATGTTGAAAACGACAAAAACAGCGTTCTTGCTTGTTTTGTGTCTGTTGATGTCTGTTCTTTCGCCAACTACATCTGCTGATGTGGAATCAAATTCAGAGTCACCTCGTATTCTATTCGACCAACTTGATGGCATAGTAGTTGATTCTGTGGTGAATCTCAGTGGGTCCTCAAATGTAGCGCTCACGTCTACTGAAGTAACGATCTGGAATATCTCTTTGCCAGATCAGTGGGATTTAATTTCCTCGAGTCCTTTTTTGGATCAGGTAGTCCCTTATTCCGATTCAGAATCAGCAGAAACAATGTGGTCATGGGGACATACATTTGATGTCGATGAATTAGAATGTACATGTTATGTTGAAGTCTCCTTGATGGAACATACCGATCTAATTTCCTTTGGCTTGGTGGTGTATGTCGGGGATTCATTCCATCGTCCTGTGCTGAGCCCATCTGAACCCTCAGAGTCTGTGAATTTTTATTCAATGGAAATCTTCAACGTTGATACAATTTCTCTATCCTTCGACGTATTGCTTCCTTCACTTCAAGAATTTTCTTCACAATCCAGTACGAATATCATACCAAACATACGCATTTGTCCCGCACCATACGGTATCTGTACAGAAGAATACTCTTCATTAGAGGTTAATTCAGCATTTTCCCAATCATTGGAATTGAGTTTTAACACGATTGAGAATAGTATCTCCGATGGATATTACCTTCTTCAGGTACAAGTTCAGGATCAATTTCTCACACTGTCAAATAATTTCACTCAGTATGTGTTGTTTGACAAAACCGAACCGTATGTCCAACTTACTGCTGTTGACCTAGTCAATGAATCAGAATCAATCGTCGTAGACATCGATGTTGATGATGGTTACATCGGCTCAAGTTATGTTATTACTTGGAGTATAACAGGACCTGATGGATTGCCCCGTTCTGTGCTAAGCACAGAAATCTTGGAAGATAACCGCCTAGAATTTCTACCTATGAACTCAGGTCAATATCGTGTTAACGCACTGGTTCGAGATACCGGCGGCTTCCTAGTGGCTGTAAATCATATCGTGAATGTAAGCAACATAGAGCCTGCAGCATCTGTTCGTTATGACGGATTTCTCATCGAAGACGGTTCAATCGTAACCGTTTCATCGTTTTCAAATTGGTTGTTTAGTGCGAATAGCTCGGTGGATAGTCAAAATGATATTGATGATCTCGAATACTTTTGGTATGTTGATGGTAAGTCTTTACTTAGCGGAAAGTCCTATCTTTCTTCTTCTGACATTCAATCCTCTTCGTTCAAAACAATTCGTGTTGAGGTAGTTGACGATGATGGTTCATCATCGAACCTGTCGTTTGAAGTTGTCCAACAGAACTCAGATGCCGAGGAATCGATGGGTGATGCTGTTTTGTTTTCTTTACTCGGATTATTCTTTATTCTCTTTGGTGCAATGATTATTACGGTTCGTCGAAGAGCAAAGTCTGACGTCAATTCTGGATTCGTAAAATGGACTGAACGTAGCGATGGTTCAAAGAATTGATTAAAGAACTGTGAGGGTTGGAATAGAATGGTGAGCACTATGTTTGATGAGGCTTTCAAGACGTTACCGGAAAAACCTCAGGACATCTCCAAGGAATTTTATCGAGGGCGTCAGACACGTCTTTTGTCTCAATTTGATGTTGGAGATTTGGTGATTATTTCCTCTCTTCCAGAGGCTACGAGAAGCAATGACGTGCATTATCCTTATCGTTCCTCAAGTGACATGCTCTACATGTGTGGTTGGAGAGATCCTGAGGCTACCTTAGTCTTCTATCACGAAGATGGTCAATGGATTGCTCACTTGTTCGTTCAACCCAAAGATACATTGATGGAAATTTGGGAGGGTCGTCGACCAGGTGTTGAAGGTGCTCTTCGAGATTGGGCGGTTGACCGGGCTAGCCCGTCTGATGAATTGGCTCACTATTTACATGATCTTTTGGAAAAAACAGTAAGAGTTCATCTTCGAACGGGGGTCAATCCTGAAATTGATTCAATTGTAGTCAATGCTGTGGAAAAACGTGACAGAAAACGCCAACATTTCGGTACAGGACCAATAAGCGTTGAAGACCCAAGCCGTCGAATTGCTGAAATGCGTCTTCGAAAATCTGAACAAGAGATTCAACAGATGCGCTACGCAGCCGAAGTTTCTTCAAAAGCACATGAATTAGCAATGGCTGCAAGCAAGGATGGTATTCATGAATTCCAAATCCAATCCATTATTGAAGGATTTTTTGTTTACGGAGGAACCAGTGGCTGGGCATATCCATCCATTGTAGGATGTGGAGAAAATGCCACTATTCTCCATTATACGGTAAACAACTCACCTTGTAAATCAGACGAAATTATTCTCATTGACGCCGGTGCAGAGTATAATGGATATGCTGCAGATATTACACGGTCATGGCCAATTGGTGGGACCTTTAGCGATGCACAAAAGGAAATTTATGAAATTGTTCTTGATGCACAAGAAAAAGCAATCGATGCATGTCGTGTTGGGAATCCATACAATATGCCTCACGAGGTTGCGTGCAAAGCGCTGGCTGAAGGTCTTATTCGATTGGGTATCATTACTCAATCATTAGATGAAGCACTTGACTTCGAATCCGGTGATCTTCGTAAATGGTACATGCACAATACCGGTCATTGGTTAGGTCTCGACGTCCATGATGTTGGAACATACAAACCCGATGGAACACCACGACTTCTCGAAGCGGGCATGGTCTTAACAGTCGAGCCTGGATTGTATTTTGGTGCTTGGCGCCCTGATGTAGACTGCCCTGAACGTTATGCAAATATCGGAATCCGAATTGAAGACGATGTTCTTGTTACTGAAGGAGACCCAGATGTCTTGACAGACTCGTGTCCAAAAACAATTGATGATATTGAACGAGTTGTTGGTTCAATTTGAGGTGGCCTTATGGCTTGGAATTCGATACTCGAACGTGTTTTATCTTCTGATAGTGTTTTTCGATTATCAATTTCTGATTGTGTGGAACTGTACAACGATGCTCCTTTGCATCAACTAATGGAAGCTGCACATTTTCGTAGATTGCAACACAATCCGAACAATGAAGTGACTTATCTTGTTGATCGGAATATCAATTACACGAATGTCTGCACAATTAATTGTCAATTTTGTTCCTTCTATCGTCCACCCGGTCATGAGGAAACATACACCCAATCGTATGAAGAAATACATTCGAGAATCAAAGAACTCGAAGCGATTGGTGGTTCGCGAATCCTCATGCAAGGTGGAGTCAATCCCTCACTTGATTTTGACTGGTATCTGAATTTGATTACCGAATTGAAGGAGCATCATCCTACTATTGACTTGGACTGCTTTTCACCGATTGAAATCGAAGGTATTGCAGAGGTAACAGAACTCTCGACAGAAGACGTTCTTAGCCAACTCAAAGAGGCAGGAATGCACGGGCTTCCCGGTGGTGGTGCTGAAATGCTTGTTGAAACCGTACGAAAGGATGTTTCACCGAAAAAAGGACATCCTGATAATTGGTTACGAGTTATGAAGGAGGCTCAGTTGCTTGGTTTAACGACGAGTGCAACCAATGTTATTGGCTTTGGAGAAACCAATTCAGACAGAGTTCACCATCTTCACAGAATTCGTGAACAACAAGACGAGATTCTATCAAAGGGCTTTACTGGATTTACATCCTTTATTGCTTGGCCAGTTCAACTTGAAACGAATACATTTGGTAAGAGAAATAAAGGACAAAATCGCTTTGAAAGGGGGGCAGGGTCGACGGAATACCTTCGACATGTAGCAATCTCAAGGCTGTTCTTGGATAATGTCCCCCACATTCAAGCATCTTGGCCAACCATGGGGATGGGAATTGCACAAATGGCCCTCCTTGCAGGGGCTGATGACGCTGGGTCTACAATGATGGAAGAGAATGTTGTCTCTGCATCCGGTACAACAAAATTCAGCGCAACAGAATATGAGTTACAACTTTCCATCCGAAGATCAGGATTCGTACCAGTTCGAAGAGACAGTGATTACAATCGACTGGAAACCCCTAGTGCACTAGAGAATGCCCCAGAAGTAGTATGTCAACCACCGCTTCAAGCGGTCGAATTGGTATAGAATACTACCCAGATTTCTGCAACGATGTTGCGACCACCCTTACTTGATTCACCCGTTGGGTTATACTCTTGACCATTGTACAATCCACGGTACGTGAGTTCATTCATTTGCCCGTTCATATCAACCCATGATGTGATGTCATAGCTCCATTGTTTGACATCTTGTCCTGCACACCAACCTGCTCTTCCAAATGGCCAAGAGCCGAATTGATTCGCGACGACTCCATTGCTCACTTCATTTTCACATCCAGTATTTGAATACACAATTGGGTGCCATTCGTATGCGTGGTGAGAATCAATGTAGTAGTGATGCTGGTGGTCACAAAACTCTGCGCAATTTGCATCATCCTTCTGGAAACCATGTCCCGTAATAGTTGCGACAATTTCAACACGGGTTGTCTCGGTCGGAACTGTGAAGTTTAAGCTCCGGTCGTATCGACTCTCATTGTTGTATGACCCATCAAATTGTCCTCCTGTGAACCCAAATTCTGCATCGAATGCACGTTCGCCACTGCCCCAATTTGAGAACAAAAATTTGATTGTCATATCTCCTTTATTCGCCCCTTTGTATCGGAATCGTCGTTCTTGGTCATCCTCTAACATGAACAGGTATGGACTGATGTCAGTAAGCCACCTGCCCTCGCGTCCATAGGTCGTAATCCATCGCATAAATTCCGTCCCACATGAGGAAGAATTGTTATCATCACAGATGTAGAGATGTGCCAAATAGTCCCATTCGTGGCAACCACCATAACTTCCATCACTCTTCTGATAGCGATTCATTCTGTCATCACAAGCATGTTCGTGGAACACCTCGAGTGTATCGTAAGAACTCAAATTCTCGGGTAGTGAAAATGTTGCATTCCGATAAGAGTTATGATTTGCACCCCAACCTCCAGCATGTCGTTCGAAATCATACAACGTGACGACTTCAATCCCAGAATCCTGCATTCGGATTTCTGGCTCAAATTCAGCATTCCATTGATGAGGTTCGTAGGTGTAATGGAACGGATCATTCGTTTGCGATATCCATGCATATATCGATCCAGTATCTCTCGCCCTCTGAAATCGATCAATACCCATAAAGAATGGACTGTTAAAACTAGAAATCATGTCCCCAAGTCCGCCTTGGATGTTGCTTGCATCCATGTCGATGTAGTGGATTCGCCCATCCCATTTTTCTTCTTCGCTGGGGTTCAATCTTGATTCGACATCACTCTTACGAGAGAGTACATCATTGTGGTATGTTGAATCAAAGGAACCATAGAACAGATGAGTATTATCTGGTAAATTACGGATAAATGTCCCTGGATTTGTTGCCCAAGTACCAGAATTCGAGTTTCCACTTCCATCAGTATACTTGAACATGAAAAGATAGACATCGCTACCAGTCCATTTGTTTTGGAACGTGAATGTACCGTCAAGTGTCGGTACAGTGAATGTAGGAACAACATCCATCGGCCCATTCACGGATGTTCCACTTGTCCACTGAATTGGCTTTTGTACGATGGCACAACCATCTGAATCGATTGTCCAATGTGTTGGGCTGTCTGCACAAATATCGACATTTGCGAATACTCCATCTCCATCAAGATCCGCACACCCAGCAGAATTGACTTGCAAGCCATTGGGTGTTCCCTCGCATTGATCCAACAAGTCATTGACTCCATCTTCATCTGTATCACGTTCAATCGCAGCGCATCCGAACTCGTCAACATCTGTTGCCCCCAAGGGCGTTGTAGGGCACATATCGAGTGTTGCACCAGTGGCGTTAACATCGTTGACATTGTCGTTATCATCATCACTATCTTCTGTGGAATCAAAGCATCCATCCATATCAAAATCAGTCAATGCATTACGTTCAGACATCCAATTTGACCGACCCTTTGGGCAAAGATCCGAAGTATCATTTTCTCCATCGTTATCATCATCATTATCTTCAAGTAAATCGTTGCAACCGTCTTGGTCCCAATCATTGTACAGGTTCGCTGGCCAATTGATTTCACCATTGAGGCATTCATCATTGACGTCCAGAATCCCGTCTCCATCATCATCAGAATCTTCAGTTACATCGTTGCATCCATCACGATCCCGATCGTTTTCCGCCGTACTTATCCATCCGATGGTCGATGAGCATCCGTCTTGACTATCCAATATTCCATCATTGTCATCATCAAGATCCTCATCGTAATCTCTACAACCGTCTTGATCTGCATCGCTGGCACTACTTGAAGCCCAACCATCTGCCTCTCCTAGACCATCTGGGCAATTGTCAAACTGATCTTCTATACCATCTCCATCGGCATCGTTGTTGACTTCAATAAGAATCGTAGTGTTACGGGTTTGGTCTACTGTTGAATATATTCCACAACTTGCTGACCCGGTAATGACGAATGATTCGGTCCGTAGATCCAGATCTGTAAGTATGAACGAAAAGGTTCCATCATCTTGCAAGGATATATCGTATGAATCAATTGTTCCTTCTTCATTTGGAATCTTTAGACCAAGGTCACATGATTCAATTGACTGATGCAATACTTGTCCTTCAAAAATCATGACCGAAGATTCTGCCACAAGGTATTGGGGCGTGATGAGGGATATGCTTCCTTCATCGGGAGCATCGACCTTGACCGAGTTGGTCATAATGATAGAATCACCTTCTGATGGTTTGATACTAATTTCAAGTAGGTAATTCCCAGGTGTATTGGGCAACAATACGACAGAAATGTGTGTGGGCTTTTCGTTCACCGACCAACTGGTATCATCGATACTCTGGCCATCCCTCGTAATAACAGACTCAGTTTCATAACTACCTTCTCCTGTCGTCACAAGAAGGATTGTTAATTCCGAGATTTCTCCTATTTGCCCTACTATTGATTCTTCATTCCATGAAGCTTGGATACTGTACGGAACAGGTGTAATCTCTTCCTCGACTGGGGTATCGTTTGAATCCGTATTACCAAAACAACCAGACAACATCAACAAGGAAAGGAACACAGCAAGGAGTGGGCTCTTCGTCATGACCCTACATAGATGTGTAGACCATGAACCTAACGTCTACCAATATAGAATTGCTCGGTTCTCGGGTCGTTGATTTTTTGATCTCGGAGATTGACGTTCTGATTTGAAAAATCTACCTTAATCGGGCAGACCCACAACAGTGGCATCTTATTCTCACGCTTAATTTTTAGAATAAATTCCCAATGTATCCGATGGAGTGGTGAATTCACGGTACCTGGCCACAATTGTTGTGGGGGATCAATAACGAAGGACCCATCTTCCTCTATACTTGATTGTCCACCTTCGCCAGAAAATCGCATCGGGCGGAGAAATACACCTCCTTGGATATCTTTTCTTTCAATCGGGGAATCTTCACCACCTGCAGTGCCATCATCCAAACCTGATTCCCAGTGGTGGGGTAAAGGGGTTGAGAGACCAATAGGAGGTTGGGAGTCTTCTGAGGATTGAGAAAGTTCGATCAACGCTTCCCTTGAGGGAGGCAACGTGCCAACTTGCCAATGAACAGACATCGACTTCCAATCTGATTGATTTGATGGAATTTTAATCGTTCCAGTAAGTGGTTCTCCGCTAACAATGGATGGACTGAATTCAACAATTGGCTGTTTGATTGGTTCCTTGAAGAAATCCTGCTGCCTTTTTAGGTCAATGAAATTAGCAATAAGGCGTAAAAGGATAGGAATCATCAAGATTGGTACAACAATGAGGCTGAGTATTGGGTAATCAAGCAATCCAATTTGCAAACTTTTCGTTCCAAAACTTGGAATTCCTAGTTCACTCAACAGTGGTTCAATAAACAAATACACAAGCGATGACAGGAGTAAAATGACTGCTATGTTAATCATTTTTCTCGCATATCCATGGAGTTGGTTGGGTAAAATGTACCATCCTCTCCGTTGTTCTTGTACAAGTTGAACAAATGGACGAGAATCGTTTCTATTGTCAGTAGATTCTCTCCACTCATCGCCTTTTTCATTTACAATGAGGCGTTGAATCAACCATCCTTCTTCACTTTCAATTCGATACGGTGGCAAACGATTTTTGATTTCACTCTTGCTAAGATTCTCTTCGAGAATCTTTTCTGATATGGGTGCGACTTCAGGATTGATTCGACCGTCATCGAATGGTGGGTATCGTACACGATGAAGAATCGACCATTTCCCCATTGCTACACCACCTCATGTGAAGAGTAATTTGACTCCGGCTTGAAGGGCGAGTTTACGGAAAGCGGGTACCTTCTTGAGAAGTGCAAGACCGAGCGGAACTGGTTTCTCAATATCTCCTATTTCGTTAATGAGACTGATCACCTCGGGTTTTGCAAAATTTGCAAAATGGTTGTCGAGTTCTTCATCAGTCCTCGTCGAAACAAGAAGGTCTCTGAGAGCACGTGCACGATCTTGTTCCTTCTTCATCTTCGGCCAAGATGATTTTGTCACTGATTTTAGATCTTTTTCGCTCAGTTGGTTAGAATTGATTTGTGTGACCAATTTGTCAGCGATGGATGATATCTGTTTGAAACCAGGACCGAGGCCTCCACCAGTGGTTGGTTTGGCCATGCCAGCTGAATCCCCAATTACCATGACTCGGTCTTTGAAAGGCCGGCGAATCATACCGGATGGCACGGGTCCACAGTAGCGAGCTGTTTCTGTGATATTCTCAAAACGGTCCTTCCACAATGGATGGTTCAATAGGTCATTGTAACAGTCGAGAACGGTTCTACCATCCAAGAGGTCTGCCCTTGACCATAACCCAATTCGGTGGGTGCCGTTACCCGAAGGAATCACCCAAGCAAAAAAGCCAGGTGCTATTTCTGAACCGCTGTACATTTCAAGCCAACGATTTGTTCCTTCGTACCCTACGACTTCGGTTTGAAAACCAACCAGCATTTCCTTAGGGTAGCCCATCTTGAACCGTCGTCGAACCCACGAGTGAGCACCATCACAACCAATCAAGAGTTTACATCGTAGAGATTTAATTTCCTCTGTCCTTTGATTTTGGATTTCGACAACAACTCCCTCTGGTTGAACATCAGCAGAGATTGGTTGGGATTCGAGGATTAAATCTGCTCCGGCTTCAAGTCCTTGTTGAACGACAGTTTGATCAAACCGCTTCCGGCATACAACATAGGTTCGTAGTTCACCTTCTCTGCCGACTGGAACAAGTGTGCCAGACGGTCCGTGAATAAGTGCGCCATCAACGTCTTCGACAACAGTATCGTACGCTTCGACAGCGTCCATTGCGCTTGGGGTAACAAGGCCCGCACATTGAAACGGCCGTCCAACTTCTGTGTGCTCTTCGACCATGAGGACTGATAATCCACGTTCGCAAAGAAGCCGGGATGTATATCCCCCAACAGGGCCGGCTCCGATAACGATCACATCATAATCGAAGTCCATGGTTACCCACGATGGACCGAACTTCAAGAAGTTTCTTCTCTATCTAGCGTTTAGCAAACCGATAACCAACTCGCTCATTCTTTTTTAGATAAAGAATTGCTGTGTACGGGTTTCCTGACTTCTTGGCGATTAGATCATCAAATGGTCCAATCTCTCCCTTTTCGATTAGTTGCTTCGCTTCTTCTCTTGTAATTTCACGTTTCGAGATTTCCCTTGCGATATCGACCTTACATCCGCTTGCACTGGTCTTTGGACGATAATGGGTTTCAGTTTCGAAGATTTCAGTTCCGTGTTTTGGACAGACGGCCACGACACCAGATTTCACTTCAAATCGACGTGCATCAGACGCTGCCTCACGAGGTGGGAATTCAAATCCAACTTTGTTCCCTTCCAATACGAGGAATGCAGGGAAAGGTCTTCCGCGTCGTGAGATGAAATCTTGGATAAGTGGTGATTTGCCGTCGACGAGAATAGATTTTGCTTCTTCCCGATTTATTTCACGCTTACAGATGACTTTGCCGACTCCAGAGAACTTACACTCTTCTTGATCGCATGCATAATGAGTATCGGTTTCTCGAATCGTGCCGTCGCATTTTGGACATGGGCACAATGCTTCATCGGAAGAATTCGCTCTATTGCCAGTAGACTTTGATGAGGTCACTTTCCCTTCATCAGAAATGACAATCGATGTTTCATAGGATTCTCCGTTTCTATTGAAAAAGCCATGCAAATCAGCAATTTCTTTCTGTTCAAGTAACCGCGTTGCAGTTGTTCTATCAAACCAGCGACCGCTCGTGTCTTTCCAGAAAACGAACGAACATCCCTTCTCTTTACCTTCATTCATTTCGCAAGTATATGACAAGGCAGTTTCGACGATTGTTGCTTGACATTTTGGACAATTACCAATTGAGGCGTCTTGTTCAAACAGTTTACTTCGGTCATGATCACGAACTCTTGTCACCAAATCTGTGGTTTGTTCAATGATTGAATTCATGTATTCCTTTGCTTTGATTTCTCCTTTTTGTACCGAAGTTAAGGCAGCTTCCATTTCGCCTGTCAATTCTGCAGATGTAATCCACTCAACAGGTATGCGACGCAAAATTTCGATGATTCGAATTCCGTGTGGTGTTGCATTTAGAGCGCCAGATTGCTGTCGCGAAATGTACCCTCTTGAAAGTAATTTCTCGATTGTATCAGCACGAGTCGCTGGAGTCCCCAGCCCTTTGCCAGATATTGCTTCCGCAAGGTCTTCATCTTCGATATCTTTGCCGGCTTTTTCCATCAATGAGAGTAATCTTGCTTCCTTTATTCGAGCAGGAGGTTTTGATTTTTCTTCCTTCCATTCATGTGATGATATGTCGGCCATAGGTGAGTCTGGCGAAACTGTTCCCCATCCTTCTGGGAATGTTAGGTTCTTTGGTACGACTTCACGCCATCCTAACGTTGTATATTGTTGAGCTTCTTTTGTGAAGATTTCTCCACCAAGATCTGCAGTTCTCTTTTGCTTCTCAATAAACGCTTCACCATACCAAGATGCAATAAAATTACGAACAATCATGTTGAACAAACGTTGTTCATCTTTACTTAAGCTTCCAGTCGGTAAGTTACCTGTTGGGATGATTGCGAAGTGATCGCTAACCTTAGCGTCATTGAAATTCCTTTTTTCATTCTTGAGTCCGTTGGATGTAAGTGTTTCAATGAAAGATTTCATGTCGTCAAGTTGGCTTAAATTGGTCAAAGTAGTGTTGATCGTTTCTTTCATATCCGTCGGCAAATACCTTGAATCTGTACGAGGGTATGTTGTTAATTTGTGACGTTCGTAGAGTGATTGTGCAACATTGAGCGTCCGCTTTGCTGGCCAAGAAAACATTGAATTCGCCTGGCGTTGCAATGTTGTTAAGTCAAAATTGAGGGGTGGTCGTTCCTTACTTTCAGAGATTTTCTGGGTCACAGTTGCCTGTTGTTTTGAGTCCAAAAGAGCTTGAATACGCTCTTTGTCTTCGAAGGTTAGGACCCAGTGTGCTTTTGTGTCTTCGGTAGATTTCCCTCCTTCCCAACGCCCATTCCAAGAACTGCTATCCCCTTCGAATTGTGCTGTTAAAACCCAAAAGGGTCTCGCAGTGTGTTGTAAAATTTCGATCTCATGATCGACTAGTATTGCAAGAGTTGCTGTTTGAACTCGTCCCAACGATATTCGTTCAGTTCTCTTTTTTGGAAGAAACACTTCTGCTATTCGTGAACCGTTCATCCCAATAAGCCAGTCAGCATAACTACGACTGTATGCTGCATCTGAAAGATTCTGATATTCACTTGAAGATTTTCTCTCATCCCATGCACGTTGGATGGCTTCTTTGGTCATTGATTGTAACCACATCCTTGATACAGGTGATTTGGCTTTCGAATAGCGGAAAATCGTTTGAAAAATCAGTTCGCCTTCACGAGCAGCGTCACAAGCATTGACAATCTCAGTGACCTCTTTATCTCCCATGAGTTTTTTTACAGCAGTGAGTTGTTTACGAGTAGATCCTGATTTTGGCTTGAACTCGAATTCTTCTGGGATAAACGGTAAATCAGCTGCTGTTTTCCTCCAATTTTTGAAATCTGGATTATAATCATCCATGTACTTCAACTCAAGCATATGGCCGACAGCCCATGTGACAACAATGCCTTCTCCAGACCAGTGTGTAGCCTCTTTTTTGCTAATGTTGAGCATCTTTGCAATATCTTCTGCGACACTCGGTTTCTCAGCAAGGACGACAATGCTCATGTTTTCATTGCGTTTGTCGACAATACTTGAAGGCTCGCCAGACTTGAAATAAAACAGATAACATATGTTATCTGGAAAAATTAACCAACAGATTTGAGTCGTTGGCGGTGAGATGATTCATCCCATTTTTCTTCTTCATCACGATAACCGCAACCACTGCAACCTGGATATCCGGCTAGTAATAATTCTGAACACATCGAGAGAAGTTCTTCGACCAGATGGTATGAGTCAAATGGAAGCCAAAGGGTTTCAATCGACTGAGGTTCAGCTGTGTCGAGTGAAAAAATTTCGTATTGGTTGTTGTAAATTGAAAATTCACCCACTTCCATGACAGGGAATTCGAGACGTTGTGGCATAGAATCACCCATGTTGAGAATCAATCTGTACCAACGTTCATGGTGTAGTTTTGGAAGGCGTATTACTAAATTTTGCTCCACTAGGATACGCCTAGAAGCCTCTCGAAGGGCTAGCCAACGTGTCGAATTCTCCTCCATATGCATCCTAAACAGCACAAGGATTGAAGGATATCGGTTCAATCAAAGGCCATGGGGAGAATTTTCCGATTGGTCTCGAGACCGCTCTTAGCGGTTCAAGATTCGGAAAAAGCGCATGCCCGATCACTTCTCTTGTTACGATTATTTTCATCAAACCCCCTCTTCCGTGGCTTTCTCAAATTGTTTTACAAACCAAAAAGAAAACTCAGTGTTCAATGTTTTGGGATGGAGTACAACCATCCGTTTGGATTGGCGGCCGGAATGGATAAGCGTGCAGAGGCGTTACGTGGTTGGGAATCCATTGGTCTTGCCTTTTCAGAAATTGGAGGCGTTACAATGCTTGAGCAAGAGGGTAATCCTAAACCACGCATGTTTCGAAATGGACGCGACCGTGCACTTGTCAATCGTATGGGATTTAACAATCCGGGTAGTGAAAAAATAGCCATTCAACTTGCACAAGCTGGGAAACAATCGATTCCAGTTTGGGCGAATCTTGGAAAATCAAAAGTTACTGCGCTTTCAGATGCAAAAGAGGATTATTCAACCTCGTTAGAACGTCTATGGCCATACATTGATCTGTTTGTGGTCAATGTCTCTTCACCTAATACTCCTGGGCTTCGAGAACTTCAACATGGAGATTATCTAAAAGAGATTCTCGATGCCTGTATGAAGAAAAACCAATCATGCGCACAACAATCTGGTGGGCAAACAAAACCTATTTTGATTAAAGTGGCACCAGACTTGTCTAAACCAGAACTTGAATTGATACTTGATTCTGCAATCGCTTGCAATATTGATGGTATTGTAGCAACCAATACCACTCTCGAACGTCCTAACGATGCCGACAAAGTATACCAAGAGCAAGGAGGTTGTTCAGGTTCTCCGCTCAGGAATCAGAGTACTGAGATGATTCATCATATCTATTCTTACACGAATGGAACGTTACCTATTGTGGGAGTAGGAGGGATCATGAATGCAGATGACGCGTGGAGAAAAATTACTGCAGGTGCTACCTTGTTGCAAGCATATGCAGGTTTTGTTTTCGAAGGGCCAAGCCTAACAAAATCAATTGTCAATGGCCTTCATCGAAAACTCAAACAGTCCGAATTTGAATCAATCGAAGACGCAGTTGGTTCTGCTCACAAATGAACTAGATGAGCAGACGTTGAAATATGGATGTCAAATGGAGTGAATTGATACAATGCTATCTTATCGCAATCGTTTGCTACTTGTCGGTAGTGTTGTGACGATAGCAGTCCTTGGAACAGTGTTTCTGCAAGCACCTGCTCCAACCCTCACCGTTGACCAACTAATGGAAGACAAATCCTCACATTTGGATGAGGAAGTTGCAGTCCGAGGTGAAATTCGAGACGGTAGCATCAATGAATCGTCAATGACCTTCATACTGGAAGGAATGGATTATGAGATTCTCATTGACTATTCAAACTCAGGATCAATCTCAAATGGTTTAGGGGATAATCGGACGGTTTACGCTGAAGGAGTCTTTCGCTCATCGGATGGTTCCTACGTCGTCGAGGCTGATGTAATCAAGACATCTTGTCCATCGAAATACGAAGAAGAAGTCTGAATCTGTCCATCGTTTCATTGAAATAGGCCGTGTTGCAGGACTAACTGGGATAGGTGGGGAGCTAGGCGTACCCTGTACCACAAATCGTCTTTATGGTGGACTGAATGCCTCGGGGCGGCGAAAGCGGCTTACGGGTTCCTGCATGCGGACGTAGATGTCTCGCCCCCACATGATCCGGGTGTTGCGAACCGTTTCCGGAGGGAAACGGGAACCAAATAACCGGGGGAACAGGTCAGGCCGGGAACGGAGCATCCCTACCTGGGGCCATGGGTGCTGTGGGGATTCGGGACGGAGGAAGTGTGTAGATACGGCCTGTGGGTACGAGCGTCCACCCGAGGATTCCCACCTAAATGTCAAACACAATATCGCTGTACCAACCAGGTCCTTCGAACGTTGGAACTTCAATCCATGGTGATTGAATAGTTTCACCATGTCCCACTTCTACGACTGCCAAATCTTGTCGAGTCACCGCTTTAATTTCAACCTCTTTTTCGACATCATTCGATGAAATCCATAGAACCTGTGCTTCAAGTATGAACAATTGTTCATTCTGCTCAATTTTTACTGAACTTTCGACAAGCCATTTTTCTTCAACCTCGTCCATGAACAGTATCTCTTCAAGCCACTTGACCAGGAGAAGGCCCATCTCATCGTCGTGATGTGGAATTTGTACAGTCCAAACTGAGGAATGATGGATGGATTCTTTGGGAATAGGTTGAGCAAGTAAATATGATTGCATGCCTAATGCAGTTTCCTCAAACAATCTTGACAACGATGGGGCGAATGAACGTAATCCAACATCTGCCGTTGTCGGTCTCGGCCATGAACTCAACACGTTCACCTCATCGCTTCGATACTTGAAGTGACCACGCTATTTCCCCGATTCGGTCTATCATATCGTCAAGTCGTAAGACAAAACGATCTGTCCTGTCTGCAACAAGAATACATTCACTAGCCGCATTAGCGAGTTGAGCAGTCTCTTCAACAGATAAGCCAAGTGTAATTGCAGTAGCAACGGCCACAGCGGCTGCATCAATCAACCCAATCATTTGACGAATTTCTTCAAGCATGCACGGAACATGAACAGTATCCTCATTGTGAGAATGAATTGTTACTCCATCTTGACCTTCCAGAATCAAAAGATGTTTCCAATCGTTTGTTTGAAGCAACATTGCAGCGGCTTCAGCCCCTGTGGTTGCGCCGAGTCGACGTCGCATCAACTCCAAACCTTTTGATTGAAACAGTACCCAATCAACTCCTTTAGTTCGGTGTAATCCTGTTAGTTTAGGGTCCGCAATGATTGGCACATTGTGTTTCTTTGCAACTTTGATTAAACGTTCTGCACCTGGATCTGTTAATACCCCAAGTCCATAATCCGAAAGAATAAGGCAAGATGAATTGGGAATGCTTTCAATCGTTCGTTCAATGAGGTTCTCTAAAGCAGAATCTGGGATTGGTGTATCGTCTTCAATATCCCAACGGAGAAGGAGTTGTTCACCTTTGACCAGACCTTCTCTTGCACCCAGTAGCCGTGTTTTAACGGTCGTAATACGTTCTTCTAAGACTGCAATACCGTTTGTTTCAACTCCCTCTTCCTCAAGCATTTCCAAGATTGACAGACCAGAATCATCGTCACCTACGATGCCATGTAAGTGACTTTTCAATCCAAGTGAGTCAAGCCCTCGAGCAACGTGCGCGGCTGCTCCTACATCCACGTCACGTGAGGTTTCTTTCAGAACTGGAACGGGTGCGCGAGAGTTCAAATTATTTGCAAATCCATGGATGTAACAATCCATCATTATATCCCCGACTAAGAGAACTTTGGATGGTTTGATGTTTTTCAAATTACGTTCTAATTTTTTCAACGCATCGTGGACCTTCGCATCATCATCACTCATTCCCATTGTCATCCCTCTATTCCGTCTTGTAATTCAGCAAGTAGCATTGCATGTTCTTGAATGGTGATCCCAGTTGTCTTTCGCAAGGTGTCCAACATTGCAGATTCATCTGAAGTGATGACCCCATCGATGAGGGCTGTTTCTAATACGGATCTGTATGCTTCAAATTCAGGGCTTATGTATGGCTGTTGCCGTGCAATCTTGAGCATACGGTCGTGCGTATCTGCATCGATATCAAATGCGATTTGAACAGTTTTGAGCAACGCTTCTTCTTCCTCATGAATGACGCCATCGACCAAGGCTTGGCGAAGCATATCAAGATAAATTTCCTCAGGTGGAGGAGCGTCAATTTCTCGTCGTGCTTCGTTTGAGAGCCGACGGACTCGTTCAGGATGCATACCTAGGAAATCAACCACCTCATTGAGGAGTAATTGTTCATCTTTGGTAATCCTTCCATCTTGCCAAGCTCGGGCGAACATCCGCCGGATAAGTGCCTCTCCTGCCTGTGCATCAAGAGATGCTGAACCTTCAGGATGGGACACTGGTGACATTACAGGTTCGGAATGAACGACCATATGTTCATCAATATGCGCAAGTGTTTCGAGTGTGTCTTGTGAGCTTATGAGTAGTGTTTGGAGTAAGACAGTGGTACCATCTGAATGTACAGGAGTCGATTTTATTCGATCAAGAATCGATTGCGCACGCTCACGACCATCTGGTGTAAGTGAATACACTCTTCTTCGTTGCCTTGCACCGGGAACGTGTCGACTTGTCGTGTTCAAAAATGCCTGCTGTTCTAATCGCTTTAACGTTCTAGGAACGTGTTTCCTTTGGACGTGGACTGCCGCAGAGATTCCTGCTTGTGTCAATTCCATTGGGGCTTCCCAATTGTTTTCTGGAAGTTGGTGGTTCAAGAGATGGAGTAGAGTACGCTCCTCAGTGGTGAGTGTTCCTAAGAACCCGCTAACCATACTGCTCCCCGATTTCTATGTCGAGGTGGTAGTCCTTAGGACAATCGGTCATCGACGCAACAATATGGGAAGAATTCTAGCGTGAAACATGGTCCGACAACAACGGAAGTTCAAGCCACGTGCTAGAACTTCGCGTTCATTGAATCTCGATTCAATAGGACCTCGTGAATCACAAAAGATCCAACCTCCAGTTGAGGATGGTATGTTTTGGAGAATTCCGCCCCCTCTTGCAACACGTTTGTACGAAAAGAGTGCTCTTGGTTTTCGAAATAAGGACGGATCCATTCGATTAACAGCATCAGAGGTTTTGTTTTGCCACTGGCACCGTCATTTGCCCCTGCCGAGTGACACTTGGCTTGAGAACGAACTTCAAAAAAATCCGCGCCTCATCTACGAGGCCATCATCATGGATGTTGGTAGGAATGGAGGTGAGATGATTGTTCCAGCAACGCATCGGCCATCAGATGCCCATTTTGCATGGGGTGTTCGTTGGCATCGAGACCGAAACCATTTGAAAGATAAGTATCAAGCTTCCATAGCCACAGCGACAACTCACGATGAACTTGATTGGCATGTTTTGTTAGACTGGTGCAGGAAATGTAGTGATCAGAGCCTCGATTCAGAGTTATTTGTTATCGATGATGAGCTCGATGTTACAATGTACAAACTTGATTTGATTGAACCGATAGGCAATCTTCTTTCTTGGGACCAACTTGGACAACAGGTCCAAGATGAATTTTTACATTACTGGCATGACAGAACTCAAACCGAATCAGGAAGTTATGTTCGAGTAAATCAATCGTGGAAGTGGGATCAAATAGGAATAGAACACATCTCAGGTCGTGTGCTTCGTCAGGAAGAAGATACGTATGTGAAGCACATGATTACACAAGAGGCGGATTCTTCTTCGGATTCACAACTCATGCACGACTTGCTCTCACGTGGGTTGCTCTTGCGCCCGGGATTCAAATATGGTTGTAGATGGAGAGTCTATGATGGGGACCTAAACGATTCTCATGCGCCTTGGTTGATTCAACCGAGAATGGAAGCAGCGACAACATGGGAAGGCGTATGTCTGAGTGTCAGACTTGCGGAAGGCGTTCACAAGCAATGGGTTTGCGCAATTTATGATACTGAAAGATGGAACTACTTGCGGATTCAAAGATGGTCTCCAGGTAAGAATTCCTCAACGGAGTAGGACCCCTCTTTGTCTGATTCCTTAACCTCAGTTTTCTTACTGCTCAGCAATGATGATGCAAACCATGCAGCAAAGAGTAGGAAGAAGATCGAAAGAACGAGCGATTGATTTCCTACCAATGGATTTCCATCATTACTCTGAGCCTTTAGTTCAACTTGGATATCCCACTCTTCACCGTTGAATGATTGAAGATGAATTGTTCCAAGAACAAACATGTTTTCTTGCAACAATCCTTGAGGATTAATTTCGAGAAGTATCGTACCATTGCCGTTTTCAATCTCGACTGAAGAAGAGCTGGTTGCAACGCGAGAGAGAGGGCCATCAATTTCAATAGAAAATTCTCCGTTCCCTCCACCTTCTCCTGAATAGGGAAGACGTATTGCAGTAGGCTCAACAACGTTGATGTTTGACGTTAATTTCATGTCCGTTGGAATAGGAATCGAACCAAGTGTAGTTACAGATGTCTTGATATCAAACACATCATCATTACACGAAATGGAACCTGAAAATGTTGCAGTTGAATCCAGAGCACCTTGAGAAGAAAATGTCCCATAGTGTGTCGTTCCTGAACTAGATGAATTGGTGAAGATGACTGATCTTCCATCGCTTCCATTGAGTTCACCCCAACATTGAACTTGTTCAGACGTAGGAGAATAATGTAGTGTTAGCGGATCGTCCACGAGAAGTGTTGAGCCAAAGTCATCCAAGTCGATTTCGTGTTTAGGTGAACAATTGATTGAATGAAATTCAACACTCCATTGTTGGTTGAGCTCTACAATCTTTGCATACCAGTGGACAAGAATGCCATCATGATTGCGAATTTTGATTCCACGTTCACCAAACTCATCACCTGGTTGAAATAAATCACTGCTCACACCGTCATTGATTCCTCGAAGTTGTTCTTGATTTCCATCTGCTTCTATTGCTTTCAAGTATGGGCGTCGTTGATCGATGTTCAACGCATTATGAGCAGTATCTCCTGCTTCAAAATCTTCCATCAAAACAAGAACACCTCCCCCGGGTAATGACTCGTCATAACCTTCTTGTGTTCGCATTTCAATCCAAAGAAACTCATTTTCACTAATTTGAATTCGTATACGATCACCTCCAGCATAACGCGATTCGAGAGGAATTGAAGGTCCAATACACGGGCCTTGTGAATTATCTGGCCACTCCAAATTGATATCACGCGTTGGCCCATGGCCAATGGCGTTCATTGTTGGTCCTGTTGGAAGTGATGGTGTATCGCCTCCACCGTTCCAATTCCCACTCGCCATAATATCCCATACTCCTATTCCTTTCCACGAACCCGAATATCCTGAATCATGAACAGGATAAAGATCGAAAGCACCAAATTGATGCATCATCTCATGTAAAATTGTTCCAAATCCACTATTTCCATGACGCATTGATGACATCGTGTAGTGTTCAAACGAAAAATCTCCTTTGGTAATTGGGTCTACAAACGAGGTGAAATGGGACCAAATTCGATTCGAACTTCCTCCTCCTTGTTCTTGTGCGAGAGTGGAATGAAGAATGAGGAAACGATCCACGACTCCATCAGCATTCAAATCGTATGATGTAAGGTCATTTTGATTCATAGATTCCACAACGAATTCACCAAGTAACGCAGGTAAGAATTGGCTTCCATCTCCATAATCTCGACCATTGGTTCCGTCTGCTCCATAGGCAGAGAGTGGCTTCGGGGCACGTAGAATTGTATCATGGACTGCTATCTCAATTGTAATTTCTTGACCAGTTGCTTGTCTAAAATAATCCTCTGAGTATCCCTTGAGTTCCTCTTTTGTAGTTGAAATTGCATTGGATGTAATTTTTCT
>VMHT01075159.1_pt1 | contig 20895 bp, 29 predicted proteins | sample 4693611 | NCBI WGS metagenome assembly VMHT01 (sample SAMN12280063, study PRJNA550983) | marine metagenome | isolation source: seawater sampled from same location over 5 years 0.02-0.2 micron viral filtrate | place: USA: collected off the coast of southern California halfway between the port... ...
ATCAGATTCATCACCATCGATTACATTTCTCTTTTCCCATTGTTTGGGAAGCTCATTGCGAAATACAACTGCTACATTTCCACCTATTGCTAGGATAAGACGCGCTTGTGCATCATTGGATTCCGAACGCGAAAAAGTTAAATGGTAATTCCTTGGCATCTCTCCATTGAGATACTTTTCCATGCGCTTGAATCCTTTTGTGTAATCATAGAATTGAACATGAGGAAACTTCTCAAAGATGTTCTCCCCATCATTGCAACGAATATTTTCCCATGGTAAATCACTTGTAAGATTTAAACGGAAGCAAGGACGCAATCCTTTCTTCTCCGCACGCTTGCAAGCGCTTTCAATCTCTTTTACTAGATTGCAAAGGAATCCTTGCTTGTCCTCAAAGAAGGAGCGCGTCTTGTTGATCCGCGAGTCTTGAATGCTTTTCATCTTTCCGCGTCCGCTTGTATTTAAACAAGCCATTGCACACCCTTGAGATGCCCAAGCGCATACATTATATCCGCTTACATTGGATGGTGCGAAATGGATCCCTTGAGTCATGAATCCGAATTTCTCACCCTTTACGATTTTAGCGTTACCGCTTGTTAATATTTTCATGTTATTTTCTGTACTTGGTTATTATTTTGACGGGCATTCCGTCGTGGATAATTACACCAAACTACAAACGGTGCAACATGTCAACCCTAAATTAAAAAAAAGTTAAATAAACCTTGGACCCCCGCATAATCACAGGTAAATTTATTTTATTTTTTTTGCTCAGTAGTAATCCGGTGAAGCATTCAAAGGATTAAGCCAAGGCCATCAATGCAAGCCATGCCAAGGTAATACAGAGCTTTAATCATCCCCAAAGCCAATACAAAGCCAAGCTAGACTACAAAAAGCACAAAACTAACCATCAAAGCTTTCTTGGACCATAGTTGCCCCTCGTGTGCGCGCAGGCGAGGCAATGGATCAACCAAAATTTTCCCCTCGTGTGCGCGCACGCGAGAGAGGTATCAAAAATTACTCCAAATTTTATGGCCACAAGTATCGAAAAACTTAGCTCAATTCTTGGACATGGTAGACCCCAAAAAAACTACCCCAGGTTTGCACCAAAAGATCAATCGAATTTACTCCGTCAACTACGGTACTTGGTAGACCAAACATGAGCATCAAGAACGGTACTTGGCGAAGCTGATTGGAGCATCAATAACGGTACATGGTAGAGTTGAGCAAGACCGCAAATACTGCAAATGCCGGAGCTTGAGAAAAACTCAACTGTGGTACTTAGTGAAGTAAAGTAAAGCCGCAACTATGGTACTTGATGGAGCTAACAAGAATCGCATATACGGTACTTGGTGGACAAGTGAAGGGCATCAACAGCAATACTTGATGTGATTCATTTCTACTGAGACAAACCTTTTTGCAGTTCGCATGAAAACGCATCAACGCATCAAGATATAATGATATGACAATCGCAATTCGTGCAGTTCTAGGGCATGGATTACCCTTGCGAGATGAGCGAAAAGCCGGAAGCCCCTAGATTTAGCGGTTCAGCAGTATATTAAAAAACAACTGCTTTGCTTTAATTACTGCAAAAACAGGTATTTACAGCACAGAAGGGGGGGGAGGGGGTCCGGCGCCGTCCGCGCTAATTTCTATATTATCATCACACCCCCCACGAAATTTTTCGCCATAACGCCCCCACCGCCAAGCACCGCCCCCGCGTCAAATCCCTAGTTATTGCTTAAAGTTGTCCCAATCCTCGCGGTACTTCTCATGCTTTGCCTTGGATACCGGATTGTGTGGATATAGTGAGATCCGCACGGCAGAGTCGATGGATAGTATGGGAATGATGTACCAGGTTGGAACTGCGGCAACATAGGCGGCAAGGATATCGACTTTGGAGGGGTCGATGGTTTTCTTGGATGATGCCCCTGCGGATGTGGTGATCATATATCTGCCCATTCCCCCGCGTGATTTATCCGCAACCTTATCTGCGGTCCCTTTGATTTGAACCTTATAGATTTTCCCTGCCTGATTCATAACTAGGCAGTCCTGGGGCAGATAATCCCCTAATGGTGTAAAGACTTCATAGTTTCGAGCGAGTGCTTCATGGAAGAAGATTTGCTCGTATAGAGTGCCTTTATTCTTCATCGGTCACCTCTATGACCTTTTCTTCGGATGCTTCGGTAGGCATGGCTTCTGCGGCCTTCTTTGCCCCTTTTAGAATGGAGCGTACCTTATCGGGTGACATATCAGAGGCACCAAGTTTTACATTTGCGGAAGCTGTGATATTGGTGGGTCTACCGGAGACGGTCATAAATTTATCGAATAGCATACCTACTGCATAGGCTTTATTCTGGGGTGGTATTTGATCGATTGAATCGTGGAGATCGTTAAGGGAGTCGGCCACCATGTGTGAGAGCTTCTTGGATACTGCGTTTAGGAATTGTTGCTCAGTCATATCCATTCCGTACTTGAGAGCGTTTTTAATTCGTAGTCTATGTTCTTCCTGTTCTGCGGATAATTCCATTTCTTCAGATTCTCTCTTTGGACTTGATTGACGCGCGGCAATACGGGCGGCGGAAGTGATCACCTTGGACTTTAGCTTTTCATCGAATGGTTTGAGCTTTTTGGGTATCCCTCTTGGCATGTTGTATAATTTTGTGAAAAAGTGTTGACTTGTCGATAGTAAACTACAAAAGAGTACGAATGGGTACAAAGTTGAGTGGTAAGGATTGTATGCGGATTTTAAGGAAGCATGGGATTACAAGGGATGAATTTGCGGGGATGATGGGGATTAAGAAGAGTACGATGCGTACTTGTGTTCATGGCAATCGGATATCGAGAAAGATGGTTGCGCATTTGATGGAGATGGAAGGGGAGGAAGAGATTAAGGAGGAACTTGCGGAGGTGGATGAAATGATTGAGGAGGTAAAGGCTCCGATTGAAGAGGTTCGCAGAATGGTTGAGGAGAGTGATGAGCGGATGGGTAAGATATATGCAATCCCTCAGAATAAATTTTTAAGGTTGGTTGAATTTGCGGATGGAAGTCATGGGAGGTTTCGATGCAAACCGGATAAGTATTTGAAGTTGGGGGAGGTGATTCCGTTAAAGCATTTGGAGAAGGATGTGTGGGAGGTGGTGAAATGTGGATAGTCCCCAAAACATTATCTCATTTTGTTCCGGCTACTGCGGGTTGGAGTTGGGCATTAGACGAGCAGGCGTGGATGTTCGCACAATCTGTTACCTGGAGATCGAAGTTTATGTCCAAGCAGTATTGGTTAAAGCGATGGAAGAAGGGCGATTATGTCCAGCACCTATCTGGACTAACGTTAAATCCTTCGATGCACGACCGTTTTGTGGAATCGTGGACGGAATCACAGGAGGCTTCCCATGTCAGCCATTTTCAAGTGCAGGAAAGCGAAAAGGACAAGAAGACCCAAGGCACTTATGGCCAAGCATCGCAAACTCTATTCGAATTTGCAGACCTGGATGGGTCTTCCTCGAAAACGTGCCAGGATTGGTTACCCTTGGGTTGCGTGACGTCTTGCAAGACTTGGGACAAATGGGTTACCGAACGACGTGGGGCATATTCTCAGCGGAAGAAGTTGGCGCTCCACACCAAAGGAAACGAGTCTTCATCCTTGCGAGGTTGGGCAACACCACAAGCCTCCGACCACGTGGAGGGAGCGAGAACTGCGAAGGAGAGCAATCAGAAGTGCTTGGGGAGAGACTTGAATCAGATGAATTGGCCCACACCGCGAGCCGGGAACCCCGGCAGTCGCAAGCCCGGAACGGGAGGCAAGATACTAGCGGAGGAAGCGAAGAAGAATTGGGCAACTCCGCAAAGCAGAGATCACAAGACTGCGGAGACCAAAGGCAAGTGGGAAGCGAGAGCGAAGCTACAAGCGGAGAAAGGTGTGAATCTTCACCTTCCATTGAACACGCAATGTCAGCACATCATGGAGGAGCAACACAATGGCCTGCCCGCCCCGGAGAAGAACAATACGAGTGGGAAGAACCACGGGTCGTGGCCGACAGCAAGGTCAAGCGATGCGGAGGGCGGAAGGATAAAGACGGAGAAAACGGAGAAGGGCTTTCGGAGCAAGAGGGAGAAGAGCGATCAATACTTCGGAGCAAAACTGAGGGATGCAGCGGAGATGGAGAAACCACCCACGATGAAGCTCAATCCAAATTGGGTGGAGCAACTAATGGGACTCAGCACAGGGTGGACAGACTTAGGCTCTTGGGGAATGGAGTAGTCCCCCAAACCGCAGAACTAGCATGGAAGACTTTATGGAAGGAAATGAATGAAACGAAATAAAATGCAGAAGAAACTAAAACAGAAATTACACCTCAAAGGATATCAGACAAATCCACACGGAAGTAAGACTCCAGTTTTTACAACTGTTGAGCCAAAGCGTTCAAGTCTACCAGGTGCAAAAAGAAAATTATGACCAAATGCTTTGACCGCCCTTGGCACCCCGATGTTTTCTGCGAGGAATGCGGATCACCCATCACCGAGGATGAAGACTGGCAATGCTTAGTATGTAAGGACAACGATGAAGATACTGAGGATGGCACCTGAGCCATATCTTACACGGGAAGAGGCATTAGCGGGTTGGCTTCGCTTCTGGGAAAAGAATGAGGTTGAATTTTTCGTAAGGGATCAAGGCGGAAAATATGTGCGTGATAAGGATGGGAATCTAATTGCGGTACGAAAGAATCAGAAGCGGGAATTACCGGATCGGTTCAAATTAGCGTATGGAAGAAGCAAAGAGACAACTGACACATGAGCTGAAGTGTACCTTCCATCGATGGGAAGAGGAGAGTGATCTCCATGACATTGAGATTCTGGAATGTGTAAATTCTGCGGTCAAAGAATATTACAAAGAAGAGGTCATAGATTTCGAGAGTGATATGGATGAGGAGGATGAGGAATGAATTTATATGCTCCAACAGGTAAGAAACTGGAGAACTGGCCCCAATGGGTGGAGCGCTTAACCAAGGAGAATCAGGAGTTAAGGGTGGATAGTTTAAAGCTGAAGCAAAGATGCTGTGAATTATTCAAGGAGTCTGAAGTTTTAAGGCGAAAAGTGCGTGAATTGGAGAAGGAAATTATGGAAGTAAAGGCGGAGAGTAATGGATAATGAAAGTCCCACCAGGATGGAATCCGATCTTTTGGAGAAAATACGGGCGAGCAATACCACTATCCGTACAAAAATTACCACGGTGCGACTTGTTAAAGTTGGGACCACCGACATTGAAATTAAGCCCAGAGACATTGGAGAGGATACGCAAGGTTGGTCAGTCGGGGAAGCGGAAATCCCGTGCCAAACGCTCGAAAACGCAATCATAGTGGGTATGGAGATGCAGGCGAGAGGATGATATTGAAGCTTCAACCCGATGAGATCCAAGTCTGTCAGATGGTGGGCAGAATGCGCACTCTCATTGCCCGTGGCAACGGGGTGCGAGATGCGAAGATGGGTGATCACGATGGTGCGGAAGCGGATGTGATGGGTATGATGGCGGAGTATGGATTTGCAAAGAAGATGAATGTATTCCCCGATTTGGGACTTACTCCACGAAGCGGATCTGCGGATGGGGTAATGACGAGTGGAAAGCGTTATGACGTCAAAGCGTCCAAGCATAAGACTGCCCGATTGTTGAGTACCTTAAAAGTAAATCCCGATGTGGATGTTTATGTTCTTTGCGTGGTGGATGGAAGCACTCTGGATTTTAAGGGATGGGTGTGGAAGGATGAATTAATCCAGGAGGATAACAAGACTAACTTGGGGCATGGATTAGGCTATGCTTTGGAGCAGGAAAAGTTGAGGAAGTTTTAATGCCTAGAGTAACCTATGCAGATGAAGTCGATGCCCACTTTGGAATCCCTTGGACGGATGATTTAAAGTTTGAGAAGGGTGAACTTGCATGTGCATTGAGCGAGGATGAGATTGATGCACTACCTCAAGCTAGGGCGGAGATGTTGAGCCGCTTAATGATTGATCAACCAAACAGCGAAAAAGAAGATCCCATTGAATGGGGTTGGACATTACCTGGTTGGCGCAGGGTGATGGAGAGGTGGGATAAGGATAAGATCCATGTAATTTTGGGCGGCAATCGCAGTAGCAAAACTACTCTCTGTTCTCGGCTTTTAGTTCACTTAGCCCAGCAGATTCCAGAGGCAGAGATTCGCAGTATGCACGTATCTGAGGAGCGCAGTATTGCGGATGCTCAACGCTATATCTGGGAAGCACTTCCTGCACGATACAAGCGGGCAAAGAAGAAGAGTACCAATCATTCCTTGCAATACACTCAGAAGAACGGATTTAATTCCGGTAAGGCAATCCTGCCACCCAGTACACCAGGCGCGGAGCGGGGAAGTACGATAAGCTTTAACAACTATCGCCAGTACATGGCAGACCCGCAAATCTTTGAGGGTTGGTCCGCACACGCAATTCATTGCGATGAAGAGGTAAGTGAGGCAATATTCAATACGCTACTTGCTAGGTTGACTGACTTTTCGGGACGCTTGATTTTATCATTTACGACACTTCAAGGTTACACCCCATTGATAAATAGTTTATTGAAGGGTGCGGAAACGGTGAAAACAAAATACAGCAGTTTACTGAACCGTGAATTACCCATTGAACAAGTCTCTGCAAACTGGCCGGATTGTAGGATTTATTATTTCTGGTCTGAGATGAGTCCGTTTGTAAATGCAAATGAATTAATCCGCACCTATTCCAAGCAACCATTGGAGGTAAAGCTTGCCCGATTATATGGGATACCAAGCAAAGCAATGGAGGGTCGTTTTCCAAAATTCAGCAGAGAGGTCAATGTCATACCCCATGAAAAGATTCCATTCATTCAGAATGATGGAGTACCAGTCACCCGCTACTTCGTTGCTGATCCAGGTGGCTCAAAGCCTTGGGTTTGTATTTGGGCGGGAGTCATGCGGGATGGAAGTATTTATATATACCGCGAGTTCCCAGACTCAACGATGGGCCAATGGGCATTGCCACATGTTAATGGGGTAGGAAAGAGTGTGGGTAAACCTGGCCCTGCCCAGAGGCCACTCGGTTGGGGGTACTCTGATTATCAGAATCATTTCGAGGATTTGGAGAATGATGAGGAAATATTTGAGCGTATTGTTGACCCGCGAATGGGTGCGGCCACGGTGCGGGAAAAAGAGGGTGAGAGTAATATTATTACCACAATGGCAAACTTGGGCTTCGTGATGCGTCCGGCACCTGGCGTGGAGATTGAGAGTGGGATTGCGAAAATCAATGATGCGTTAGCATGGAATGACAATGATGATATGACGGATGAGAATAAGCCCAAGCTGTATGTATCTGACCGATGTGATAATACAATTACCTGCTTATTGGAATATAGTGGGCAGAGCAGAACAGAGCATTTTAAGGACTACATTGATTGCATTCGTTATCTCATGGTAAGTGGTGCGGAGCATATCACACCAGGCTCAATGGTGGCTACTGGTGGCGGTGGATATTAAAAAACCTCCCGCAAGCTTTTGGTTATTACTTACGGGAGGCTAACCTTTAATATCACATTATGAATCCTCATCCATGCGATGAGTTCTTGACTTGTCAACTACAAAAGTATACATTTGGCTACGCATATGCAAAGCGCCGCTGATCCCGAACTATTGTTTGTCTCCAAGGAACCCGATATCGGATACTTGCAGGAGACTTACCGCCGCACTCAAAGTGAGTTAGGTGAGTGGATTGATCGCAGACAGAGAGATTACGATACCCGTAATTGTCTCTGGTCTGGTAAGAGTGATGACTTCAAGAAGCACACCGACTTATCTGCGACTGGAGAGGTATTTCCCTTCGATGGGGCAAGTGACCAAGAGGTAAGACTCGTAGATGAAACTATCAACTGCATGGTTTCAATGTCACTTAATGCGATACGCCGCGCCCATATCGTTGCCACTCCGGTGGAATCCGACGATATAGAAAGGGCGAACGTGATAAGTTCGTTTATTAGGTGGCTCGTAAACAGCAGGATGGATGAATTTTATGACCAAGTTGAGCTTGGTTTAAATCACTTCTATGAAAAGGGCATGATGGTTCATTATGTTTATTGGGAGTCTCAGGATCTCAAGCAACAGCAGTCAATCAAGCTTGATGAGATTGCACAAGCCATGCCCCAGATGGCACAGGTTATACAGGACGGAAGTATGGATGAGGAATTATCCACCGCATTAAAGAATCAATTTAAAGTATCCAAAGCGAAGGCAAAGGGTATGCTCCGCGAGTTACGCAAGGATGGGGAAACTACCATACCAGTAACTCGTCGCGTAATTAATCAACCCAGAGTTAAAGCATTGGCACCCGATGAGGATGTATTCTGGCCATCTTATTGCATTGATCCACAGGAAGCACCCTATGTATTTCATGTGATAAACATGACCCCAGAGCAATTACGCTCCAAGATAAACACCGAAGGATGGGATGAGGAGTTTGTGGATTCTGCGATTGAATTATCACAGCGTGGAGAATCGGACACACCCATTAATAACCTTCGCTTACAGGAAGAAGTCATTCGTGATGATGACGATACTATTCGTATTGTTTACTGCTATCAGCGATTGCTCGATGAAGATGATGTACCTGGTATTTATTGTACAATTTTACATGATCGTGTTCCAGAATTGTATGCCAAGCATCAACTCTTAGATTATAGTCACGGCAAATATCCCTTCGTGGTCAGCACCTTTGAGAAGACCAGTAAGCGTTTGTATCATAGTCGCTCGGTTGCGGAGATCGGAGAAGGCCCACAGAATGTTTTAAAGATCGAAGAAGACGCAAGTATTGATCGTCAGTCCTTGGCTACGATGCCACCTTTAGAACATCCCCTTGGTAGAGCGCCAACAAAGTGGGGACCAGGAGTTCGTATTCCATATCGTACACCAGGAGAGTACAGATTTGCAGACACTCCAAGATATGATGGTGGTTCGATGGAAGTCAGACGCTACACCAAGGAGCAGTTGGATCGCTACATTGGACGCAATGCACCAGGAGTTGATCCGGTTGAGGGTCAGATGAAGCAACAGCGAAACATCGACAAAGTATTTCAGCACCTCAAACATGTCATTGATCAAGTCTGGACGCTCTATCAGCAGTATGGACCCGATGAAGAATATTTCCGAGTTACCGGAATGCGGGACATGCAAAAATTTGCCAAGGGTAGGGCAGGAGAAAGGTTTGACTTTTATATGCAGTTTGATGCCGCCACTCAAGATCCCGAACAAATGTTGGAACGGGTTAAGACGGTAGGCGAGTTGGGTGGTATGTTGGATAAGAATGGTACACTAGACACCGAGAAATTATTGCAGTTGGCAATTGGACAAGTGTTACCTGGAGCATCCGAAAAAGTTTTACTACCCAAAGAAACCGCATCCCAGAAAGCGATGGAAGAGGAGCGCCAATTGATTGCCGAACTAGTGGCGGGTGTACCGCCCAATGTTCGCGAGCAGGATGCCCATGAGATGAAGCTCCAAGTATTTACTCAATGGTTACAACAACCTGATATTCAGCAAAAAGCACAACAGGATCAAGCATTACAGGAGCGTATACAGACATATATGCAACAGCGACAAATGCAGATTCAGCAAAAGCAGAACGCTCAAATTGGGAGACTTGGAACCGCACCCACACAATTCGGACAAACAGCAGGAGGATAATATTATGTCAATGGTAGGAAAAAAGAAATTTGGATACGGAAAAAAAGGAATGGCGAAGGCTAAATCCTACGCAAAGAAGATGGTCAAGCGTAAGAAGAAGTGAGCGTCAACTACCGTGGAGAGCGTTTTAGTGGTTATAATAAACCAAAGCGAACCCCTGGAAAGTCAAAGAAGTTTGCTGTACTTGCTAAGGAAGGAGATAAAGTCCGCCTTGTCAGATTTGGAGACCCTAATATGCGAATTAGAAAGTCTGAACCTGCACGACGTAAGTCCTTCCGAGCAAGACATAAATGCGATGAAAAAAAGTCTAAACTAAGCGCAGGCTACTGGTCTTGTAAGAAATGGTAAGGAAGAAGAAAGCTAAGTCCCGCGTCAATGAGGCGGGCAACTACACCAAACCCACGATGCGTGAGCGTTTATTTAGTAAAATTAAAGCAGGTTCAAAAGGTGGAAGGGCAGGACAATGGTCAGCACGTAAAGCTCAGATGCTTGCCAAGGAATACAAATCGAAGGGCGGAGGATATCGCAACTAATGGCTTTAAAGAAGTCACAGAAATCGCTCAAGCGATGGACCGGACAGAAGTGGAGAACCGCGTCTGGTAAGAAGTCTTCCAAGACTGGAGAAGTTTACGCTCCATCTGCGACTATTAAGAAGCTCAAAAGTACAAAATCTGGAAGGGCAAAACTTGCCGCGGCAAACAGAAAGAAAAGAGCTGCTACCAAAAAAGGTAAGCAGTATGCCAAGCACGGTTTGCACAAAGGCAAAAAGAGATAAGCATGTGCAACAACTGCAAAGAGAATGGTACTGGGTTATTTTGTTGGTTATGTTCTTCGTCGAGCGCGAAGCGATTACTGATATCCTAATCTTGGTCCTGTCTTTTTTGTACGAAAATTTTAAATGACAAGAAAAAGAAAAACTAACCATGAAATTGACCCCGATGAAGCGATACGCGCTTTGGTTGTTCTCAAAAACGATCCTAACTTTAAGGCATATATATCTATGCGTGAGTCAATGCGTGAAGAAGTTATACGCCAGTTACAGACGAAATCGATCATAGATTCCACAAATAGACACTTTATGATGTCAGGAAAACTTGAGGCCATAGACGAAGAACTCGACATGTTTTACAAGCTTTAGTGTTAGATAGTGTTCAAAGCCTCTGCGGTTTGGGGTAGCCGCAGGGGCTTTTTTGTTGCCATTACTTTGTATATATACTACATTTTGCTACACTAGGCTACTTTAGCCTTGCTTAATCATGGATACAATTACCGAAGAGGTTGTCTCGGAATCCTCTCAAAATTCCGCGCAAACAGAAACGCAAGCAGATGGCAACATCACGATGGCAGAATTTGCTGATCAATTATTGAAAAGCAAGCAAGTCACCGAGGAGGAGCCAGAAGCCCAAGCCGAATTGACGGACGAACCCGCTGAAGAAACTGCGGAGCCTACGGAAGTTGATGAGGAACAATCCGCCAATGACGAAGTGGAAGTCGAAGATTCTTCGCCGCCCGCAGAGCCTTTGGATGTTCTTTCTAATAAATTCAATATTGACCTGGATAGCTTAACTGAAGAGGAGACTCGTCAATTAGCCAAGTCGCTGAACGCATCTGCGATTAAACGCTTTGGACGATTAACCGCTCAGAAGAATGCACTCATTGCAGAAAAAGCTGAATTGCAAGCGCAAGCCGAACAAGCACAGCAAACGCAATCGAGTGAATTACCTGAGTTCCTAAAAGATAATGCTCTGCATCACATCTCTGACGCACAGGCACTTACCAAAGAAGTCGAACAAATGACAACGCTCATCGAATGGGCGGAGGAAGGTATGGACAACGAAGTCCAGTACGATGACAATGGTAATGAGTTTGTCCTACAAGATGGTGATAAGACCTACACCAAAACCGATCTGCGTCGCATCCGTACAAATGCAAAGAAGATTCTTCGCAAGGATGCACCTGCTCGGCAAAAGTGGATAAAGGAAAGATCCGATGCAGATCAGCAAGCAGTTCAAACTTTCAAGTTCTTAGGTGAACCGGAGAGCGATGACTACAAGCTATTCATGCAGGTAAAGAGCGCACCTCTTTACAAGCCAATGGTTGAATATTTGCCGAACTCAAACTTTGCCCTTGGCCTTATGGTTGAGGGAATGAGAGCAGTCCAGGCAAGACAGGAGAACGCATCCAAGCCGAAACCTAAACCCCAAGCTCCAGTAGCGAGCGCGGAAGCAGGTTCAAGCAGGCCCAAAACACCGCAGGCAAAGAAAACGAAAGCTCTGCAAGCGGCGAAAGCGAGATTCGATAAATCGGGTTCGATGGCGGACTACCAAACTTATTTAAAAATTAAAAACCAATCTTAACAGGAGATATTAAAATATGGCCAAATCAGCCTCTTATAATGTAGCCGGAAATCGTGAAGACCTTTCAGACATCCTTACGATCTTAGAACCGGAATCTACGCCATTGACTTCAATGGCAAACAAAGCAACCGCAAATGGAACCTTCTTTGAAGTCCAGACTGATGACCTCTCGGTTGCCGAATTTTCGGGAGTATCCGAAGGTGAAGATGTTTCAAGCTTCGATAACAAAGCCGCTAACCGCGCTCGTATCGGAAATTATGTGCAGAAGTTTAGAAGATCTTATGCCGTTTCGGATATACAAGAAATCGTCGCTACCGCAGGTGTCGCATCTGAGTTTGCAAATGCTGAAAGTAAAGCAATTCGTGAAACCAAACGCGACATGGAAGCCGCCTTCTGCTCATCTCAAGATCGTCAAGCTGACAGCGGAGCGGGATCACCATACAAAACTCGCGGAATGTTTAAGTTCCTCGGAGTCGGTGGTCAACCTTCCGACATTCCAGCGTTTGCGCGTTGTGTTGCTTCTGACACCACAGGCACCCAAACCGAAACCACCTTCAATAGTGTTCTTCAGTCTCTTTACGAAGCTAATGGAATGCCAGGTGGTCAGTTGACCCTCATCGCAGGACCAACTCTGAAAAAAGAAATCAGCGACTTCTCGCGTCAAGCAGGTGGAGCAGGGTTTGCTTATCAAGTGACTCAACCCGCAGAGAGCAAGAAAATAACCTTATCAGTCAACTTTTACGAAGGCGACTTTGGGAATGTTGCTATAATTCCATCGACCTTACTTAATAGGACGTCTGGAAGTGCTACCATTGACGGTGACGCAGGACTTCTTATTGATCCTGATTATGTTGCTATCCACACTCTTAAAGCCGAGTCCAACTCTGAGCTTGAGAATCAAGGAGGTGGACGCAGAGGTTTCTGTGATGTAATTGCAGGACTTGCAGTTCATAGTCCTAAAGCACACGGTTTCTTTAACTAATCTTAAACTATAAGGAGAAATAAGACATGGGAAACCAATTATCAAACAATGAGTTAATGGGTGATTTTACGGAAGTAATCACACTTACTCTCGCAGACATCCAAGCCGCAGGAACGACTGCAACCGCATTTGCCACCATCCCCGCAGGGGGAGGCGTTGATGTTGCTATGGTTTTTGAAGCCGAAGCACTTGCCGGAACAACCGATATCACTCTTGATGTCGGCACCACCGAGGGTGATCCAGATGAGTTCATCGACGCTTTAGACGTTGATGGAATGTCTGCTCCAGTAGCTAATACCGGAGAATCATTCGTGCAAGGCGCAGGGAACACCACGATTGAGGGTGGCTCTCTGCCAGTCGGATTAACACAAACCGATGCTACCGTTTATTATAAATTCGGTGGTACGACTGCAAACTTAACCGCAGGAAAAGTAGTTATCGGACTTCGGATTTTCGATCTCGGTCGATTCGCATAATCCAATCATTCGCTCAAGATGGGGGGTCTGCCTAGCAGACCTCCCTAGAGTGAATAAATCAATTTAATATGGCGGATATATTCTTACCAAAGTGGAAGACTGAAGGGAAGGGCAACGGTACAAAGTTCATGCAGAACCTTGACCGTTATTTGCGTTACGAGGTTGACCTGGAAAAACATGAGGCATCCATGCGTGAGCAGATGGCACTCAAAGAGAATCAAGAAATGGGCGTAGCCAAGACTGAAGGACTTGGTCAACTCAAAGGTACAATACCTGCCCGTGAATATTTCCGTTGGTTACAATCAGAGCGTGGATGTTGGGGAGACAAGAGTTTCGTCAATGAATTCTTCCGCGACAATCCATCCTTCAAAGCGAAATCATTCGCAAAACCATCCTTCAATAAACCTGGCTTGGCATGAGAACGATTGGCGTAAATGAAATGGTAACGAACCTAACTCACCTAGTTGGGGTAAATTCCTTTTTGACCGCTGAAACAAGTGCCGCCATTCGTAGCTTCAACCGCTTTGGACGATTAGCATGGGAGCGAGCCAGATGGCCCGATACTATCCGCTTTGAGCAGAAGATCCCAGACATCCAGGTTAGGAATGTAAATATTACAAATGGGGGTAGTGGATATACTGGCACTCCAACTGCCGGATTTAGTGGCGGAGGTGGATCAAGTGCCGCCGCAACTCTAACCACAAACGCAGACAACGAAGTCAATGGTGCAGCAGTTACCAATCATGGTACTGGATATACCTCTGCTCCAACCGTAGCAATAACGGGCGGATCAGGAAGTGGAGCAACTGCCAAGGCTACCATCATTGCAGTCTTAGAGATGGGCAATACCATTGGTGAGATTCTTAGAATTACTGAGAATGATCCGTACGAAACTGGTAATGTCCGCGACTTAGCATACCGCTTAGAATTTTCTTCCACTAGCGCTTCAGACTTTGGACAGGCAGTCCTGGTTGACCGCTCCAGTACCGCACCTGTTTATGTGCTGTATCGCGCTCCATTTGCAGGTTATTCAGCAGGGGAGGAGTTCCCTTACATCTTTAGCGAGTATGCAGTCCTTGGTGCTTACTCCGACTACCTAGCCACCGATGGCCAGTTTGATAAGGCGCAAGTAATCCAAGCCCAAGCGGAAGCAATCATATTGCAGGAGCTTGATAAATTGGAGCGCCAACAAGGACAACAACAATACGTCAATTTCATAACATACGGAACAACTTCACAAATAGGATTATAGATATGGCAAACGAATATAGAGGATTAGGACTAAATGGCGCAGAGTACGTGAACGATACTGCCGCTCACACAGGCGACTTTTTTTGCATCGTAGCAACGGAAGACACCGTCTTGGCAAGCTTGACTAGTAACATCGACAATATTGCGGATATTTGCACCGGACAGGATGCAACCACATTATCCGCCAATACCGCAATCTATGGCAGAATAACCGGAGTAACTCTTACGAGTGGTGCGGTAATAGCCTACAAAATGTAAAATGTTTGCAATTGATCTATCGTTAAGTGCAGGCCGTCCCTCTACTGCTAGTGGAGTACCAAGTGGAGGTGGCGCTCCAGATTTAGCACTATTATCCGAAGCTGGGGAATTTTTATTTACCGAAGCAGGTGCTTACTTACGATACGATGCACCACCTCTTTTGGTAACTGAAGCAAGTGAAAATTTAATTACAGAAGATAACATTTCAATCTCAACTTAAAATAAAATGGCGACAAAAAAAATTACAGAACTCAACGCACTTTCGACCACGCCTGATAGTGCTGATATATTAGCAATTGTGGACGCTCCAGGTGGTGCCGCAGAAACAAAGAAGATTACCGTTTCTAATCTGCTTGGTAGTTTAGGGGACGCATCCACAAAGACCGTAGGTACTGGCAATAGTAATGTGCTTGCAGTCGGTGGAAGTGGCGGAGTTGATCTAGGCGGAAACGCTTTGAGTAATTTTGACGCAAGTGTCAATGAGCAGACAGGAACCACCTACACGCTTGTGGCGGCAGATAATGGAAAGGTGATTAAGTTCACGAACGGATCAGCAATCACGCTTACCCTACCAAGTGGATTAGGACTAGGTTTCAACTGCTCAGTTATCCAATACGGAGCGGGGCAGATTACTTTTTCCACATCAAGCTCGACACTCTATAACCGCCAATCGCACACCAAGACCGCAGGGCAGTATGCTGTTACAGGATTGATCAGTTGCGTGGCCGATGTGTTTGTTTTAGCAGGCGATACAGCTTCCTAAGTCCGATGACTTTCATACTTCCAAGTTTTGGAGCATCCACCATATCCGCAGTATCCGCAGGTGGTGGCGGTGGTGGTGGTGGTGGTTCATATAGTAATTCTCACAGCTTAGACTTCGATGGAACCAATGACTATGCTAGAAGCGACTCAACATTTGCGGGTTCTCAAATTAGTGTTAGTGTTTGGATCAACTTCCCATCTATCAATGATCAGGAGTACATTATATGGTCACCTACTTATCAGTTAAGACTTAGAACCTCTGGTCCTTGGCTTCAGTACTCAGGGTACGATCAGGTCAAACCTGGTAGTCAGTACTCCGCTATCACTCCCGCAATTAACTCATGGAATCATATAGTTACCACTTCTGACGGTACTGCCCATAAGATTTATTGGAATGGTTCCTTACTTGGCTCTAAAACTCAAGATACAATTACATCTACCACAACCTTTCGAGTGGGGGGATATGGTGCTTACTACATTGGTAAGGTTGACGAGTTGGCAATATGGCACTCTGTTTTATCCGCTTCCGATGTTACCGCTATATACAACAGCGGATCAGCAGACGATGTATCTAGCTACAATCCTTTATACTGGTACCGCATGGAAGATACCAATAGCGGCGCTGGTCCTATAACTGATGAACAAGGTAACGGTGCTGACATGACCTTGATCAACGGCCCAACTTTTTCAACCAGTACACCCTAAATTATGAGCAAAACCTATTGTATAATAAATTCTTCTGATGTTTCGAGTATCAACTTCGACCAAGTATTTGAAACCTCTGCAAATACTTTGCGTTACTCTATTGATGATTCGCAAACCTTCGTAAAATTTGAGGGGGACACGCCAAGCTTTTTGGACGGAAAAACTCAATACTCCCACTATGAAATGCTAACAACTCTTAGCGGTTCCGATTGGACTGAATCTGAGTGATGGCAACCGAAGTCGGAGAGAATACACAGATACGCGCCAACCTTGCATTTGTTGGAAAGACAATAGCAATTGTTGGGGCGAGCGTCTGGTTTTATTCTTCGATGGTTGCAGACATTCAAAGTATAAATGTGGATCTTATGCGGATTCATCACGAAGTTGATATGAACTCTGAGTTCCGTGTTAAATGGCCAAGGGGTGAACTCGGTGCATTACCTGATGATGCCGAGCAAAACATGCGATTGTTATTCTTAGAGAAGCAAGCCGAAAAACATGAGCAAATCATTGAGGAAATTAGATACTTAAAACAGCAATGACATGGAAATTTCACACTACATGTTTGCGGGAGTTGGCGTTGCCTGTTCCATCCTTGCGTTTTTTATCAAGCGTAACAAGTGGGAGATTGAGAAAATGAATGAACGACTCCGCCAAGTAGAGATATCAGACGCAGGACAGACCAAGGACTTGGAGCATCTAACCAAGTTAGCCGAGGATCGGCGCGAGGATGTGAAGAACCTTTTTAAACGCATGGAGGATAAATGAAATGTTTGAGTTACTTACGCTCTTTCTTACCGGTGGGGGGTCGGCCGCAATGGGGTCTATTCTTAAAGGCGTGTTTGGTGCGATTACCGATGCTCGTCAACAGAAGTATGAGATGGAAATGGCGCGGGAATGCAGGAACAATGAGTTCGCCATCCAGTTCCAGGCCTCACTTAATTCGGGACCTGGTGGAGCTTTCACTCGTGCTACTCGTCGTATGCTTGCTCTTATCGGCATGTTCACACTCAGCTTCATCACCTGTATCACCACCATCTACCCGTCAATTCCACTCGTCAGCACAACAAATATTACAGGAGAGGGGCGGAGAGAATTTCTATTCGGACTCCTCAGTTTTCCTGCAGAGCAAGCCCCTCTGGTCGTTACAACAGGACATATTGCCCTCTTCGAAGCAACCGTCGTGTTGCCGTTAATCATTGGCTTTTACTTCACACCAGGAGGGCGTAGATGATGTTTGATCGCGTATCAATTCTGGGAATGAGTGGTACTGCCGCTTCCCTTGGATTATCAGCTTATGACTCAATGATCGGCATTGCCGCAGGAATTGTAACCTTGGTGTACATGTCCGTAAAACTTTATCAGGAGATTAAGAAGAAGTAATGCCACGCTACGAACCATTAGGACGCATGGATGATCCGATTGCCTCCGAAGGAGATCGGGGATTTAAGGGTATAGATTCTTATCTTGAGCCTACTACTTTGCAGGGTGGATTTGTGGAGACATCTGAGAATATGCGCTTGGATGGTGACATTGCAGAAGTGCGTAAAGGTATTGAGTTTAAGTCAGGCGCAGTCACCTTGACCTATTCAGCAGGTACAGAGGAAGTATTTTGTAGTGCTGTCTTCTCAGATCCCGCAACAGGAAATGAATACATTGCCGCGGCAACTAAGGACAAAGTAATCCTTTGGAATGATAGTAATAATACCGGGCTTTATGTGGAATACACGGGGTCCGAAGTAGTTGCCGCCGCAGATGGTGCATCCTTTTGCCAGTCTTTAGAGAAGTTAATTTTATTCAGAGGTACTGGAAAAGATCCACTTGAATGGGATGGCGTGTTTACCGATACCAATGGTGACGGCACCGTGGACAGCACCTTTGATTTAAAAAACAATGCGTCTCCAAGTGCGGGAACCGTTGAATGCCCAAGGACAACCTTTGGATTATTCTTTGCTAATAGATTAATTGTCCCTCAACCAAGCGATTCTGCATACACCGTGATCATGTCTGAACTCTTGGATACGGATGAATTTAGGGCAAGTACCTCGCAGTTCCGAATCAATCGAGGCACCGCAGATCGCTTAATCGGATTTACCCCATACCTGGAGAATCAGTTGCTTGTCTTCTTTCGCAACTCCATCCATTTAATTAACAATGTGGCAGTCACCTCTGCCGCCGCAGTCTTTGAGATCACCCGTCAACGCGGATGTGTAGCTCGCAAGAGTATTGCCGCAAGTGGTCCACAAATTTACTTCCTATCGGATGATGGAGTATTCACCCTTCAGCAAGGCTTAGACCCTGCCAAAGGATTGGGTGTGGCAATTAGTAAGGTAAGTGGCGAAGCAATCCCATTATCGCGCCCCATTCAAGACCAGTTTAAAGATGTCAACTTTGCCGCCGCTGAGAAAGCATGTGGCATCGTATTCGACAATAAATATTTCTTGGCAGTAGCCACGGGTTCAGCAACAGACAATACCAAAATCTTTGTTTACGACATATTAAATACAGCATGGACCTCTATCGACTCATTCCCATCCGGTTTCGTAATTGATGACTTCGTCACCGTACTTCATGGCAGTAATCCAACCAAGCGTAGACTCTTCGCAGTCAATGATAAGGGATGGCATTTAGTAGACGAAGCCGCCACCGACATCACGGGAACAATCGGGAACGCAAGCACCACATCCACCGCGATCACCGCAAAGTTAAAGACCCGCTCTTTCACCCTAGGCAACATGGAAGTGAAGAGTTGGAAGCGGGGACAACTCGGATGCGAAGTGAACAACGGGGATGCGTTCACCGTGAAAGTAAACACCACCGATCCAGACAGGACAACCACGGTTCACACCGAGAGCTATTCGGGATCGCAGGAAGAGAAATTGATTCGCTTTGGTTCTGGCAGAAGTCGCGGATACGCCGCAAATGTCGAGATTGATGTCACAGGTGGCAGACCAAAATTCCGCCATGTATCACTTGATGCCATAGCGAATGGTGCCAATGCCAGGAGGGATGTACAATAATGGCAATCACCGCATCAGTCACTCCAGGTTTTACCTATAGCACAGGTATTGAACTGGAACCTGCCGGACTTAATCTATTAGGCACTCCAACCGTTACCATAGATTCAATCTCTGCAACAAGTGTGAGGCTTGAGAACTTTACCGTATCCAATGCCCCAAGCAATGGAACCGCAGGGCGTGTAATCTATGTAAGTGACGGGGATGGGGGCAGTCCATGCTTGGCGGTGGATAACGGATCAAATTGGTTACGCATAAATTTAGGGAGCGCAGTTAGTGCAACTGATGCTGATGACTACTTGTTGGGAGAATGAACATCTTATTAAAGACTAAGAAGTTATATGATGAGATCGGGCTTGATATGTACCGTGACATCACCGCGTATTCAATCAATGGATATGTATTTATAACTCCCGAAACTTTTTTACTTGGAAAAGCGGTAAATTCAAAAAGCGATACCAAGCCACAAGATCAATGGAATGTAAAGAATCCAGATGCGTGGTATGTACACATGGCAGTAACCAAAGTAAAATTAGGCATAAAGGAATTTATAAGCAGAATACCGCACCGACTACCCTTAGTTGGATGGAGCAGGGCCACAAAAGACCAACCTATTCGTTGGTATGACTTTGATAAAATTAAGAGGAGAAAATAAAAGATGAGTAGTCCAGACATTAATTATCCACAGCAACCAACTTATGGCGAAGGTATGGCCGACGCGATGGAAAGACAGATGCAGATGCTTCTTGGTACTGGTGACTTTGCGGACATATATTCAGAAGCAGGTTTTGAAGGTGGTGACTTAGCCACAATCATGCGTGAAGTTGAAGCTCCACTTCGTCAGCAAACCGCACAGGTTGATACCGATGTTCTCCGTCAGACTTTGCTTGGTACTGAGAAGCAGATGCAGGTTCAGCAAGATCCTGATACTGGAAAGTTTGGAATCGCAGGTGCGGAAGTAGTCACCGATGCGGATGGTAATGCCCAGACCGCAGGTGGTGGAAGGTATCAGATTGTGCAGTTGCAAGGTGCTATGCGAGATGCTGCAACGGAAAGTTCACATAATATGTCATTAACCAGAGAAGCAGAGTATGCAATCATTGATACAGAAACTGGTGGCATTACTGAAAAAATTGGTGGTAGGCTTTATGGGAGCCAATTTGGTTCAAAACAAGAATACAGAATACCAGAAGGCGGAAGCAAAGGGCGACTCGTAGGTGTACTTGAAGGTGGTGTCATATCTAGTGAAGATTATTTGAAACAATCAATTACTCGTCTAAAGAAACTTCAGTCTACCATCGACACAGGTGGCGAAGATGCAGTCACCCAAGAATTTTCTTTCACCAATCCAAACATTCCAACCGACGCATCAATC
>VMHT01123145.1_pt1 | contig 20880 bp, 24 predicted proteins | sample 4693611 | NCBI WGS metagenome assembly VMHT01 (sample SAMN12280063, study PRJNA550983) | marine metagenome | isolation source: seawater sampled from same location over 5 years 0.02-0.2 micron viral filtrate | place: USA: collected off the coast of southern California halfway between the port... ...
AAATATGCTCACGGTTTACGCGGGTTTACCTGCTATCCCGATGGTGCCAGAGGTGGTCAACCTTTGACCCAAGTTTCTTATGCTGATGCTTTAGATAACCTTGGCGAAGAGTTTGAAGAAGGTATCGAAGCACATGATATCTGTGAGATCAGCGGTCATGGAGGTGTATGTAATGTATAATTGGGACCTACTAGAGAAGGAAAATTGATTTGGACAATGAATTACCTAATACGGTAGACGAATTGATCGATCTTTTAGACAAAATATTTCCAGAAAAGTCAGCTACACGCGGAGAGAAACCTTACGATCTTTATCACCAAGGTGGTCAAAGGTCAGTGGTGCGCTGGCTTATCCAATTAAGAGAGAGGACTCCATAATGTGTATGGGAGGATCAGCACCTGCACCGGCACCACTTCCGCCTGTAGTTCAGAAAGAACCGGAACCAGCGCCTATCTTAAAGTTGCGTAAAGACGATGGCACAGAAGAGGTTGTTACTGATAGCTCGGATGTTGCACAAGACACCGGATCAACGTCGCTTTCAATCCCCGGTTCTGGTAAGAAGAAAGCAGTTTCTGTCTAATGATGGGATGCAAATCTCGTTACAATAAGCTAGAAGCAAAACGAGAATATTATTTAGATCGGGCTAGAGAAGCTAGTGAGTTAACCATACCAGCTCTTCTACCGCCTGAAGGGTTTTCCGCCTCTAATTCCATTTATACTCCATACCAGAGCGTTGGTGCTAGAGGCGTGAATAACCTAGCCAGTAAGCTTCTCATGCTTCTGCTTCCGCCAAATGTACCTTTCTTCAGATTAATGCCTGACTCAGATTCCGCTCAAGAATTAGATAAAAATCCTCAAATCAAACAAGAGGTAGAGTCTTCGTTAAGTAAGATTGAACGCGATGTAATGGATGAGATTGAAACATCCGCAATACGTGTATCAGTCTTTGAAGCGTTAAAGCATCTCATTGTGACAGGTAATGTTCTTATTCACCTACCCAAGAACGGAAGATTAAAGGTTTTCCCTCTTACGAACTTTGTATGTCGTAGAGACCCTAACGGTGAAGTCGTAGAGATAATTGTTAAAGAACTTGTTTCTAAAGAAGCCTTGGGTGAAGGACCACCTGAAGAAACTTATGACGGTCCTAACAGAATTGAGAACAGTTATAATTCTGCTGACGCAGTTCCTTTGTTTACCAAAATCATTAAAGTTGGTGACAAATATCAAGTTTACCAAGAACTCAATGACAACATTATAGCAGACTCCTACGGCGAATATCCCGCCGATATGCTTCCTTGGTTATCTTTGCGGATGGTAAGGATTGACGGAGAAGACTATGGACGCAGTTTCTGCGAAGAAGTCATGGGTGACCTCAAGAGTTTAGAAGCTTTGACCCAAGCACTTGTAGAGTTTAGTGCGGCAGCTTCTAAGCTTGTCTTCTTGGTAGCACCAAATGCTACTACTAGAAAATCTGACATAGCTGACGCTAACAACGGTGATGTTATCACAGGTTCAGCTAATGACGTACAGGTCTTGCAGACTGAAAAGTATCAAGACATGCGTGTTGTACTCGATTCTGTACAACGCATCGAAGAGAGAATGAAGTTTGTCTTTCTCCTAAATGAGTCCATTCAGAGACAAGCGGAGAGAGTGACAGCGGAAGAAATCAGGTTCATGGCGAACGAGTTGGAAACAGCTCTTTCGGGTGTTTATTCCTTGTTGTCCGTAGAATTTCAGCTTCCTCTTGTCAGTGTTCTTATCAAAAGAATGCAAGCAAAAGGACAAATCCCAGCGATACCAAAGGGAGCTGTCCGTCCTGTAATTGTCACAGGTACTGCCGCGTTAGGCCGTGGTAACGATCTTGCTAAACTGAAGAGTTTCCTTGCGGACCTCATACAGCTAACTGGCGCATCTCCACAATCCATCCAGCGAATAAACTCAGGTGATCTTATTAAGAGATTAGCCACTGGTCACGGTATTGAAGTCGAAGGACTTATGCGTACAGAGCAAGAATTAGCTATGCAACAACAACAGATGCAACAACAACAGATGATGCAGACGGCAATGCAAGAAGGCGTCAAAGGCGCTGCACCAGCCGCTGCTAAACAAATGGTAGAACAAGGGATGAATCAATAATGGCTGAAAAAAAGAAGCAAGGACTAATTTCTAGAGTCCGCAAAAACCTTGGCAGCGGAAAACCTACTTCCGCTTTTGGTTTAGGTGGTCAAAAGAAAACGATGAATAACAAAAAGAAAGACCCGCCTAATAAGAAAGCTGCACCTACAAAGAAAACTACAGGTCCATTAAACCGAGTGACAAAGAATAAAGCTCGTATGGATTATCCTGTCTACAAGAAATCTAGCGCAGAAGCTGGTAGTTACCGCTCTGCTTACAGCATGGCTCGTAAAGCTAAAGCAGCAGGTAAGAGTGTAAAGGGCGGCGGCAATGCGTTTTCGTATAACGCCAAGACTAACGTCTTTACTTGGAAAGGTAAGAAGTACAAAGCTGAGAGTGCCGGAGAGAAAACAAAACGAGAGGCAGCTGCTAAAGCACGTAAGAACAGGACAACTCAGTCTCCCGTAAAGCGTAGCAAGGTTTCCTATTCCGCTGCTTCAAAGACAGACAAGAGACGTACCCGTGGGCCAGCGGCGGCGGCGCGTAAAACGACCAAGCGATACGGTGGAGGTCAGAGAGGATTCTAATGCCTGAAACTAAGAAAGAAGAAGTAAAGAAAGAACCTTCTTACCCTATTTGGCCGGGACCAGAAAACGCTGAAGTGGGTATTGTGTACAAACTAGCTAAATCTGGAAATCTTATACAGAAAGGCGACACGCCTGAATAATGGTTGAACAAATACAAATACAAGCAGAAGAGACGGGACCCGTTGCTCCTACAGAAGAACCAGGTGAGCAACCGGCCCGTCCAGAGTGGTTACCGGAGAAATTCAATGGGCCTGAAGATTTGGCTAACGCCTATCGCGAACTTGAAGCTCAAAACACAAGAGATCGTCAAGGGCTTCAAGAAGAAACTCCGACACCTGAAGACGCGCCTCAAGTTGAAGCTCCGGTGCCTGAGGGACAAGTTGAAGAACAGGTTGGTCTCAATCTGGAGGGCATGGCGGATGAGTATCGTCAAAACAACGGACTCAGTGAAGAACGCTATGAAGAGCTTCAAAAAGCGGGTATTCCGCGAGACGTAGTAGATCAATACATTTCAGGACAACAAGCCGTAGGTTCACAATTAAAAAGTGAAGCTGAGAGTATTGCCGGTGGTTCTGAACAATACGCTGACATGGTTAACTGGGCTACCCAAAGTTTAACTGAGGGTGAACAGGATCAATACAATAAAGCTATGGAAAGCGGCAACAGAGATGCCATCCTAATGGCAGTACGAGGACTACATAGTCGGTATCAAGCTGACTATGGTGTAGAACCAAACTTAATGCATGGTGCTTCTCAGCATGACGCTGGGGAAATCTATGATAGCTGGGCGCAGGTCTCAAGAGACATGGCGGCAGATGAGTACAAAGCTGACCCTGCTTTCAGGGCAGCGGTTGAAGACAAGCTATCCCGCTCAGGGCCGCTTGCATACTAAATTGCTTACTAACTCAGTATCTATGACCCGATACGTCGGATAATCGTTGTGAAAAGAAAGTAGCAGAACCTTGGTTCACTCAGTGAACTATATTTTTACATAACCTAACTAGAGGAGTGTTCGCCAATGGCTAACGCAACAGTCTCTCGTTTAGGTCAAGTCAATGCCTCCGGTAGTGCAGATGCTCTTTTCCTCAAAGTTTGGGCTGGTGAAGTCCTTACGAGCTTTGAGGAATACACTGTAACTTCCGACAAACACATGATCCGTACTATCCCGTCAGGAAAGTCCGCGCAGTTCCCCGTCATGGGTCGCAGCACGGCATCCTATCATACGGTAGGCACGGAGATTGTAGGCACGGCTCTGAACCACAACGAGAAAATTATCACGATTAACGATTTGTTAATTTCTCACCATTTTCTTGGAGAAATCGATGACGCTAAGAACCACTATGATGTGCGTAGCGTCTACACCACGGAAATGGGTCGCGCCTTAGCTTTCCAAATGGATAAGCACGTTTTGCAGATGATGGTAGCTGCGGCTAAAACATCTACTGCTAACGTGGCAGACAGTGGCTACCCCTCGGGTACTATTGTCACAAGCACTAACGCAGGAACGGCAGCTAACGATCTTATTGCTGCTATCTTCGATGCTGCGGAAGCTCTTGATGACAACTATGTTCCTGCGGAGAACCGCTGTTGCTTCCTGAAGCCTGACGATTACTACATGCTGGCAAACGCCACCAACGCAATCAACGTGGACTTTAGTGGTCGCGGCTCGATTGCTGACGGCACGGTCGCCAGTATCGCTGGTATCACCCTCGTTAAGACCCCTCACCTGCCTACAACTAACGTAACGGGTACTGGTACTGACGCTGGTGGCGCGGGAGCAGCACAAGTTGTCGATGCACGTAACACGATTGCTCTTGTTACGCATCCGTCTTGTGTAGGAACCGTGAAGCTCATGGACCTTGCCGTTGAGTCTGAGTATGACATTCGACGCCAAGGAACTCTAATGGTCGCAAAATATGCAGTCGGCCACGGAGTCCTCCGTCCAGAAGCTGCCGTACAGATTAGGTCTGCTGCCCCGTAAGCAGTAGTTCTTTTTCTAATACACTAGGGGGTCACCAATAGCGAAGGAAAACCTTTGCAGGGTGGCCCCCACCTTTTTCAGGGGTAGTAATGGTTCAGCTTTTAAAGACTTCTGAGTTAGAAGCTGTCAACATCATGCTGAGTGCCATTGGTGAAGCTCCGGTATCTTCTCTGGAGAACAGCTCTCTAGAAGATGTTACTGTAGCCAAGAATATTCTCAATGAAACTATCGTTGATGTTCAGACAGTCGGCTACAATTTTAATTCAGAGTATAATTATCAAATAATTCAAGATACAGACGGGTTTCTTAACGTCCCCAATAACGCCGTCTATGTAGATGTATCAAACAGAGGATCAAGCATAGGTAAAGACCTCATCCTACGCGGAGAGCGTCTTTACGACAGAGAAAAGCATACGTTTGTTTTCTCCGAAAGTGTTTATGTAGATATGACACTTATCCTCCCTTGGGACGATATCCCCCAATACGCTAGACGCTACATCACTATCAAAGCCGCTAGACGTTTTCAGAACAGAGTTTTAGGCGCAACTGATCTTAACGGGTTCACTCAGTTAGACGAGAATGAAGCTCTTGTATCAATGGAACAAAATGATTCTCGTTCAGAAGACGCCAACATGCTCTCAGGAAACTGGGGAGTATATCGCGTGTTACATAGGAACGGTGCAAGAAGGTATAATCAATGAGTACTAGCGCATTAGTATCTGATAGTATTCCTTACATGGTACAAGGCATTAGCCAACAACCTGACCAGATTAGGAAGCCTTACCAAGGAGATATTCAGATAAATGCACAGAGTTCTATTGTCGATGCTTTAAACAAGCGTCCTCCGACAGAACACGTTGCCAAAATACTCACTAATGCATCCTCTAACATAGCCGCTCATTTGATTGATAGAGGTACTAATGATCGTTACATTGTAGTTGTACAAAGCAACAACACATTATCAGGTACTTCAGTCAAAGCCTTTAATGCCGATACTGGTGCAGAGTCAACAATAACAGTTTCTGTTTCTGACTTAACATACTTTGTATGCGACGATCCCCGTCTTGATCTAAGGTTTCTCACAGTACTGGATGACACTTACATTCTTAACCGTAAGATCACCACTGCGATGACAACCGATAGATCACCCAACGTGACATTTACAGAAGAACAGAAGTTCTCTGACCTAAGCACCAGTGCTGCTACAGGATCAATACACAAGATTATCGGAGACGACAACGACAAGTTTAGCACATTTTATGTGGAGAAAAAGTCTGGTGATGTCTTTGAGGAAACTGTCGCTCCTAATAACCTCATCCGATTAGATGGTGCTACCCTCCCCCATAAACTCGTTAAGAACGGTGCGGCCTTCACCTTAAACAAAAACACTTGGACAGACCGTGTAGTAGGTGATGATGATACAAATCCTAATCCAAAGTTTATCAGCAAAACTCTTAACGGGATGTTTTTCTTTAAGTCGAGATTTGGTCTCATTGCTGACCAGACAGTATCGTTCACCGAATCAAATAAGTTTGATAATTTCTTTAGGACAACTGTTACTACTACTACAGATGCTGATCCTATCGAAACAGATGTGACACACACCCGTATATCTGAGATCGAACACGCCATACCCTTTAATGAACAGCTCATGTTGTTCTCTACGCAGTCGCAGTTCTTTGTTGAAAGCAACGGCCCCTTAGCCGGTGACACTATATCCGTAAACCCTGCTTCAGAGTTTGAAATGGATGTAAAGCTGGCACCAATAGGATCAGGCGTTAATGTGTACTTTGCACAAGCTAACGGAGCATTCTCCCGAATAAGAGAACTCTTTGTTGCTACCGATACAAACACCCATGATGCTGCTGATATAACCGCGCACGTACCTCAGTACGTCCCTAAGAATCTCCATAGGGCAGCGGCAAGTTCCTCAGAAGATGTTATATACTTCCTGTCATCTGAAAATGCTAACAGGATATATTGCTATAAATATAACTGGGCGGGTACAGAGAAGAACCAAAGCGCATGGTCTTTCTTTGAGCTAGAAAGCACAGACACTATTCTCTGGATCGAAATCGTTGAAAACATCACGTACTTAGTGATCTCAAGGGCCGATGGGGTCTATCTGGAAACGATGGACTATCAAGTTAGCCCAGATACAAATCTAGATTTCAATGCACGTATAGACCGCAAAGTAGCCTTAACAGGCAGCTTTAATGCAGGGACCAATACAACGACTTGGACGATACCCTACGTTGTCCCTACAGCGACTGACATGGTTGTTGTTAAGCGAGGTACGGGAGCTGATAAAGGTGCGTCTATAACTAACACTAGACCAACAACTACTACTGTTACTGCTACTGGAGATTTCTCTTCACAGGTTTGTTTAGTGGGTATTCCCTACCTAATGCAGTTTCGATTCTCCAAACAATACATTCGAGAAGGAACAGGTGTTAGCACCGCTGTAGGTGAGAAGATGACACTACAAACAGGACGCTTACAGATGCGTCGATGGACTGTAGCATTTCAGGATACTGGGTTCTTCGTTGTAGAAGTTCAGCCAGAGGGTAGAGATTTAAAAAGCTATACCTATGATACAAAAATTGTAAGTTTAACCAGCGCAAAACCCGACAGAGTTCAGTTACAAACAGGGGCTTTTACTTTTCCCATTATGGCAGAGAACACGGCATTTACCTGTGACCTTAAAACTGACTCCTACTTACCCGCTCAGTTTATCCAGGCTGAATGGGAGGGTTTCTTTGTGACTCATACAACAAGGATGTAATGCCTAAGTTAACCGAATCAGACCTTAATATTTATGTAAGGCCATACGAGACTACAGATATTGATAGTCTTACTCCAAGGTTGCGAGACAGCGATGTACTAGAATTAGCCGCTGTTATGGGACCTGACAAATCTACCAAAGAATGCATACAGATATCAGTAGATAACTCTAAAGAGATATATTCCTTAATACTCGATAATGAGATTATAGCAATATGGGGTGTAGCTGATTCTGTGGCGGTCACTAATTTCGGAATACCTTGGTTAGTAGCGTCTCCTGAAATTGAAAACGTATACCGGAAGATTGTGCGGTATAGCAAAGATTGGATTGACCATATAAGCCGGGGATACGAAGGACTATATAACTTTGTACACGTACCTCACTGGCAGTCCCAAAAGTGGTTACAGCTATGTGGGTTTAACGTAATCACTAATTTGAAATACGGATTTAACGATGAAGAGTTTTACTTGTTTCTCAAGGAGTGCGGTTAATGTGTGGAGTAGCTGAAGCAGCGTTAGTTATGGCTATTGCAGGTGCTGTCACCAGTACTATGGCTTCTCAGACTCAAGCTAAAAACACGCAGAGGATGCAGCAACAAAGAGATAGAGTTGCTTACCAAAATTACCTAGTTAACACTAAAGTACTGGACCGACAAGCTGACCAAATAAGAGAACAGTCCGCTCAGAAATCTATGTCTCAAGCCGTAGAAGCCAAGAGAATTGAAGGTGCCAATAGAGTTTACTTTGGTGAAGTTGGTTTAGGCGACATGGCTATGGAAGGCAGAAGTTCTGATACTTACTTTACTGACCTTCTATTTCAAACGGCTACTGGCCGAGCGCGTCTTAAAGGCGAAACAGAAAACAATCTTGAGCAAATCTTCCTGCAAGAAGAGGTGGCTTACCTGAATTACAGAGCCTCAAATGCTGCATTTACTCCAACTCCACACAGGGGTTGGGGAGACACTTTAATGGAGATTGGTAGCGCGGCTGTATCTTACGGAGGAAACTCAAATAGGAAGTACTTCAAGAACACTTCTGCCCCTATGGGACACAACGTCTCACAGTATACCAGTTCTGGTCAAATGGTTGATGTGTGGTAAGCCTAATGAAAAAGCGTAAATTTAACAAATGTTCGGGTCTCAATAATGGCTGAAACACCAGTAGCTGGATCACGTAAACGTACCGCCACAAGAGGACAACGATTTAGCCGCCCAAGAAGTGATCTAAGTAGCGGATTAAATTACATCTCAAGCCCTTCTGCTAGACAGGTACAGATAAACAATCCTCAGATAGCCCTTCCTGAAAACCCCTTAGAAGATGCTTCAAAAAAGTTTTCTTGGGCATCTAAGCAGTTAGAAAACTACCAGAAGCAAAACCAAGATAAATGGAAGTCAGAAGCAGAAGTTAACGCCCAAGCTCTTATCGATAGCGAGAAAGCTAAAGGTCTTTCGGATGACCAAATACAAGAGAACTTTAGGAACGGTCAATACCAAGACATTCAATCACAATTGCAAATGGATGTATTCAACTCTGTACATGGCGCTGTCCTCGCGGAGAATTACTTTAATAATCCACAGGGTGATGGCTACAAAGCTACTGAAGAATGGAACCAGAAATTCTTAGCGGCTCCCTTTGAACAACGCCAGTACATGGACTTTGAAAAACATCTAGCTAAAACAAAGAATGCTTTTAGGGAAAAATTCGGAAAGAACAACGTAAAGCTTCTCACAGGTGGTGCTATAAAGATAGCACAGGTATCAGAGAAGCTCCGTAAGGACCATGCAGAACACTACGAGCGCCGTTTAGACGAAGATAGAACACAGATGTTAGTGTCTTCTACAACTACACAACTAGAAGCCTTTCGTCAGCAAAATGATTTGGACGGTTCAGAAGCAACTTTATCTCCTGAAGAACACGTAGCTAGAACAGCATCTAGAGTTGATGTCGCTATGAGAGCTATTGGACAACGATTAGGTTCAACTGGTCCTGAGATTAAGCGAGCTAAATTAGCTCTCGCGGAACAGCTCGTAAATAATGCTAGTTTAAAAGGTTCCGTAGAAGAACAGAAGTTTGCTCTAGAAAGCGCCCTTAACCTAATCACAACAAAACTACCGGGTCCTGTACAGTCTTTGTTAAACGATGAATCTACGTTTTCTACCAAAGGCGGAAACGCGGGGCAACCGGGTAACACCCGTGTAAGGGACAGAGCGGCGTCATTAAAAGGAAAGATCGAACGTAATCTCGGTGATATTAACGGTGCCAAGAACCTCAGTGGAACTGTTGCCCTAGTTCTTCATTCACTAAGAGGAGGTCGAGACGATCCGGCTTTTAAACAAATCTTTAGTCAGCAAAATACTAGTAACTTTAACGGAAGTGGCAAACCTTTAAATCAAGTACTGAGCATGGCTATCGATAAGGCAAGGCAAGAGCTTGCTTCCGAAAGGGGAGCAGACGGACAACCTCTTCCTTTCACAACGAGAAACACTAGACTTCTCCATTTGATTGATAGTCTTCCTGAAGACCTATTACCAAAAGGTCTAAAATCGTTTCGGTTGACAGCTTCATCGATGAACAGCTTATACAGAAAAGTAGCGCAAAGAGGCGGTCAACAAGGTGTAGAGGTAATTAATAGAGCGGACGAGGATGCGTTCAGAAGAAGTTATTCTTTATATAAATCTCTGGAAAAATGGGATGAATCTCATCTAGACAAGGTGTTTCCAAAGGATTCCAAGGAACGACAATTGATGGAGTTCTTTGATATGGATAAACAATTCGGGGAAGTTAATACTGCTGAAGATCAATTTGAGCCATCAATTCAACAACAGATAGCAGGAAGCTCTGAAGAGTTCACAGGCACTGGTGTACCTGCGGCGATCTTCACAGCATCTAAAGCAATTCAAGATAACGAGGGTCAACCTAAAGTCACCGATGCTGAAGTAGATACACTATATCTATCAATATCCGGTGACGTAGAAAACGAAAATTCTGGTTTCTGGAATACGCTCTTTGATCTTGAAGAATCTGATATTTCGGCTGGTAAAATTAGCTGGCAAGTAAAGCAAAAAATAAAAGACCTTATTAGACATAAACGTCAATACATGGGGAACAACGAAGACTCTGCTGAAAAAATACAAGAATCAATAGAAGAAACTTTACAAGGCAGGTTGTTTGATATGAACGATAACACCTTCTTTATCCCCAGAACCTCCCCCTTTAGAACTAATAAACAAGAGGCTGTCAGGTACACAAAAGATAGATTAAATGCTTTTAAAGATAGGTATAACATTCAGGGTAATTTAACAATTACTCCTCTTACAGGAAGCGGCCTGAATGAAGACCGTTATATTATTATCGACTCGGAAAGCGGACGCCCTGTTCACCTTGATAACAGAAGCCTGAGCCTTGGTGACTCTATATTCCAGATAAACTTCCAGACAGTAAGCAACCACACTATAAATTATAATGCCGCAGAAGGTGATTCAAATCGATGAGCGAACTCGGTAAGTCTTTAGGTGCTGATAGCTTGCAAGACAGCTTAGAAACAGCTACAGAATTCGCCCCTAGAGTACCTGATAAACAAGAGAACGATGAGGATAGCTTTTTAAGTTTAACAGGGGATGTAATAGGTGAAGATTGGTTAATAGCTAATGCCTATGAATATTTGACAAGACCCGGTAGTAGTTTCAATTCCACGATTGACCCTGATTGGAATTTAACGGCAGACCACTTAAAGGGTGCGTTAGATGAAGGAGTGTCCTTAGAAAACCTTGAATACATTAGAGATGCCGAAAGCGAAGTTGATTTCCAAGCACTAAAGAAAGAGGTGCTACATGAACAGGACGTTGACAGGCGTGTAGGAGAATATGGTGCTGGCGGTATAGCCATGCGACTTGGTGTAAACATATTGGACCCTGTTGGGATAGCGGCGGCTGTATTTTCTGGGGGATTATTAGGGGCTAGTACAAAAGCAAAACCTCTTGCAAACGTAAGTAAATTGTTTAAAGCCGCTGCGCTAGGGACCGCTGAAGGCGTAGCCGTGGAAGCCGGTGCTTCTCTCGACAAGGCAACATGGAACAATTCAGATGTTTTCGCAGGGATGCTCGGTGCTTCCGTTCTGAACACTGGTATTAACCGTGTCTCTATGGGTTACTTTGGAAGAGGAGGATCACCTAAAGGTAGGGCGTTTTCCACGCAACAAAACTACACGCAAAGGCGCTATGAATTTATCGCTGAAGAACATGAGGGATGGAAAGATACTGTTTACGCAGACAGCTTAGGTAACCGGACTGTTGGATACGGTTTTAATCTAGATGAACCGACAAATCGAGAACTGTACAAAAGTACTCTAGGGCGCACCGATGAAGACTTTGACAGTCTACGAGATGGGAGCGTTTCTCTAACAGAGAGCGAAGGTCGATCCCTTTTCGATGCTTCTGTTAAGAAAGCAGAGGACCTAATTGATAGCAAGTTTCCTGATGTAGACCTTAAAGGACATGAGAGGCTTGCCTTGGTTTCTCTTGCGTACAACCACCCTAATCTGATTGGCCCCGACTTAATAAAACACGTAAAAGCCGGTGATACAGATAAGGTGGTCGAAGAGATTCTCACTAAGTCTAATCGAAATAAAATCAAAGGTATCGATAACCGTCGCTCTAAAGAAGCTGAAATGTACAGTGGTGGAGACAAGGACGTAGACCTTTCAAGTCTCTACAAGGCTGACGAAGCAACTACAGAGCCTCCTATAGAAACCATTAAGAGAGATCATTTAGAAGTACTTCAAAAAGAGAAGGCTATAGATGAAGCAGAATCTTCTGGTAACACTCAGTTAGCACAGGAGCTGCGAGCAAGCCTACAGCCCTCGCGTTCAGATGTTGCTGACGCTAATGGTTACGTTACTATTGCTGGACGTAAGATACCTTTACGCTTTGACATGATGTTCCATGTCCTAAACTCCAAATCTAAGATCGTCCAAGAACGGTTTAGCAACCTGGCCCAAAATGTCATGGGAGATACGAGGGGCGGCAAAATTGTTGCCATGAGTGCTACAGAAGGAGCAAGAGTATATCGTCAATCGTTAGGGAAGATATTCAATAACATATCTGCCCAAGATACTATCTTTCACGCCGATATTCCGAAAGGAGGTGATCGAGGGTCTAGAGCCGCTGTATTCGCTCAGTTAGTCGAACAAGCAGTCGTAAGGGGAGATGACTACATCGACAACTTAACGTATCAGATTAAGAAGACAGATTGGCGAGGAAATGTTATATCTGTTCAAACACATAAGGCAACAGATGTTCAAAAAGAAGCCTTAAAGAAATCAAGAGATAAATACAGGAAGCTAATGGACCATATCCGTAAGGAAGCGGAGAAGTATGGTGTTGATGGTTTTCGTACAAAAGATGCAGACGGTAACTTTGTAGAAGGAGCTGCTTATAACCTCAATTATGTCCACAGGCGTATTAACCCCAAGACTATAAAAACTTGGTTAGACGAGATAAGAAAAACAGGCGTCGAAAACCCTGAAGCCGTTTTGGTGGATATAATTGCACAAGCTTATAAGTCTGGGGCAAGACAAGGAGAAGAGATAACTGATGCTGTCGCTAAAGCTGCTGCGAAAACTTACCTACTAGGTATTAAAAGGGCCGCTGATGGAGACTTTATGCGTGGTGGTGTTATTTCTAAAGCAAACATTGACGAACTAGAGACGTTTCTACGGAGTCAAAGCGTCGATAGAATAGACGGCACAAAACAATTAGCTGGTGAGGAAGAAGAGATAATAGCTCAGATGAAAGCTATACTCACTAAGACAGCAAGTGGCGGTCCTGCTGATGCTACAAAGCGTAGGTTTCAAATAGATGAAACTTATGTACACACGGTGGGTGATTTAAAAATAAACGTAGAAGATCTTTTTGATAGAAACGCATACGCTGGTCTTGATTCATACATCCGACAAATGTCAGGTAGGATATCCGCTGCGAAACATCTGGGTATTAAATCTGATAAAGACTTCGATGGTATCATAAAAGAAATACAAGATGAGGCTAAGGCCACAGGCAACGAAGATTCTGTAGCCATAGATATCCGTAATGTGACAACGATGTATAGTCACTTAGTAGGAAAGCCTATCGATAAGTTCTTAGGCGGTGATTCTACTAGAGGAAGCAAAACTCACCAAAACCTTAAATTCGCACACCGGCTATTACTAGACTACAACTACATGCGTGTTATGAACCAAGTAGGTTTTGCCCAAATAGCAGAAATTTATAATGTTGCTGCACTGATGGGCTGGAAGGCCATGCTAGCTAACATGCCCGCTCTCAAGGTTATGAAGAGAAACCTAGAGACTGGGGAAATCATGGAAGATGATTTGATGAGAGACATCGAAAGCATCACAGGCATAGGCGCAGAGTATTCTAGGTACGCTACAGTTTCAGAAAGATACTCAGGTACGGCAGAAGAAGTGTTAAATGACACCTACTCTGCAACACAGAAAAAGATTTTAGACCTAAGCACCAAAGGTAAAAGAGTCACTTCAATGATTTCTGGAATGACTCCTATTACCACAGGTACTCAAAGGTTAGCTGCCAAAGCTGCCATACATAGAATGGGGCAGTTAACTAGTAAAACACTCACAGAAAAAGACCTTATGAGGTTTAGAGATTTAGGGTGGAAAGATGAAGATACCCTGAAGATTATGGACCAACTAAAGAAAGGTATGGATAAAGACTCAGGAAAACTAGGTAGTTTACGCTTAGAAGATTGGGACCCTGACCTTAGAGAAACCTTTGCTAATGGGTTAACTAGATGGACCTACAGAGCTATCCAAGAGAATGATATAGGTGCCACTGGGTACTTTATGTCTCAAGGACTCTGGAAATTACTCACCCAATTTAGAACCTTTATGCTTGTTTCTCACGCCAAGCAATTCCTACCCGCTGTTTATAATGGATATACCCGTGGAGACCTTCAGGGCGCTCATGCCCTCATGGGAACAACCTTTATGGGTGGTCTGTCATACATGGCTCAAACCTACGCCAAGAACCTTGGCACAGGTGATGATGACGATCTGTCAGACTTTATCGATTCGCCTTGGGATGCCGATAGCAAATACAGTCTAAAAAATGTTGCTACTTCTGCTTTCCAAAGGTCTTCGTACTCCTCCTTCATTCCCATGATAACCGATACCATTGTTAACGACCTTACAGGTTTAGGCGATCCTATCTTTGGGACTAAAGGCAGGTCCACAGGACTTGGTTCTGACCCCCTTACTGGTAGCCCTGCTTATGATACGGGGGTAAAAATATTTCGTTTACTGGGTGAAGGCAGAGACGCAGCGTGGGGTGAAGATTTTGACCCTAAGAAACTAAGGGCTTTTGCCTTTAGTAATGCCTTGGGTATACATAACGCAATAGAAGCAGCATCTAAATGAGTAGAGATTATAGAAAAGAATATGATAATTACGATGGCACACAAGAGCAAATAGATAAGAGAAATAATCGTAATAAAGCCAGACGAAAAATGATTAATGCCGGGAAGATACGCAAGAACCAAAAGGTTCATGTTCACCATAAAGACGGTAACCCTAATAATAACAGTATGAGTAACCTTAGTGTTTCTCGTCCGTCTAAGAATATGTCTTTCCCACGCAACCGGAATGCCGGAAAAGCATAAACCAGTTCACTGAGTGAACTCTTAAAAAAAATAATTGAGGTAAAGATATGCCATTTGCAGTGACGCAGATCACGGCGACAGGTAGTGCTGACCCACTGTCGTTCTCTTTTGCTTACAGGTCTACGTCAGACATAGTTGTAAAAGTCGATGGCGTAACCAAGACACTTACCACTCACTACACCTTCCCTTCTACAAATACCGTACAGTTTACTACAGGGAACGTACCTACATCAGGGCAAGTTGTAGAGATACGTCGGGCAACAAGTCAGAACACTCGGTTGGTAGATTATGTGTCTGGGGCTATTCTAACAGAAACTGATCTGGATACCGATAGTAACCAAGCTTTCTTTATGGCGCAGGAATCTATCGATATATCTAACGATGGATTAACCTTGCAGTCCACAGGTGTCTTTGACGCCAACAGCAAACGTATCACCAGTGTGGCTGACCCTACGAGCGCACAGGACGCTGCCACTAAAGCATATACAGACAGTCAAGTAGCCGGTGTATCTACCAATGCTTCAGCCGCTGCCGCATCTGCTAGTGCCGCTGCGACCAGTGCAACGAATAGTGCTGCCAGCTCGACATCTGCTGCATCAAGTGCGACATCTGCTTCGACTGATGGTGCCGCTCAAGTAACTCTAGCGACGGCTCAAGTTGCTCTAGCGACGACTCAGGCTACCAATGCTGCTGCTTCTGCTACCGCTGCTGCTGCCAGTGCTGCTTCTGCGAGCGTAACAGTCGCGAGTCAAGCCGAAGCTGAAGCGGGAACAAATAACGCAAATGTGATGACAGCGTTGCGGACAAAACAAGCAGTAGATAGCTACGGTGTTGTCACTGCCGATGATGTCGGAACATCCGGCGCAAATAAGATTCTCAAGCTCGATGGCAGTGGGGACGTGCCAGCACTCAGCGGAGTGAATCTGACCGCGCTCAACGCGGCGAATCTCGGAAGCGGCACAGTCCCGACAGCGCGGCTTGGCAGTGGCACGGCGTCATCGTCCACAATTCTATACGGAAACAATACGTGGGGAGCGGCTCCTGCGGCGGGCTTGACATTACTCGGCACCGGCACGGCGAGCGGGTCCGCGTCGCTCGCGTTTACGTCGATGATGACCTCGACTTACACCGTCTACCTCATGGTTTTTGAGGCGCTGCTGCCAGCAACAGATGGGACGATCCCGTACCTTTATTTGAGCGAAGACAACGGTTCCAGTTTTACGACATCGGACATGCGGTATATCGCACCGGCGACATTCTATGGGGGTAGCGGGTCGCCCAGCGGAAATGGCGGAAACACCGAAGCATCTGCTGCGAATTTCTGGCAACTTACAGGCGGTGCGCTGTCCAATGCAGCTAATCAGGGCATGTCAGGCCACGTCTGGATTTACGACACTCAGAACAACTCATCGCTGTCACGTATGCACGGAAGCTTAGTTTACAGCAGCGACACCACGCACAACCAGATTGCAGCCAACGACGTTTACGGCAATACGGTTTCAGCGACAGACAAGGACGCGATCAAAGTTGAGATGAGCAGCGGAAATATAGCCAGCGGCAAGGTTAAGCTGTACGGCGTCGTCGCAACTTAGGAAACAAACAGATGGCAAGATTAAAAAATGTAGTAACGCCGACCGGCCAAACGCAGGTCGAAATCAGAGGCGACGAATTAGCAGAGATCGAGGCTCGCGAAACCGCTTGGGCAAATGGCAGTGCTGCCCGAGCTATGCGGCGGGTGCGGGAAGAACGGAACAGCCGTCTCGCCGAATGCGACTGGTGGGCGAACAGCGACCTCACGATGACCGACGAGCAAAAAGCGTACCGCGCTGCCCTGCGTGATTTTCCGGCGAATGTCGACATAGACAACATCGTTTGGCCAACTAAGCCGTAATCGATGGAACTGGACGCAAGGCTCCTCATAACATTAGGCGGGATGCTTATAAGTGTTATAACTTCATTCATAGTTACTCGGCAAAAATGCATAGAATTGGAAGAAGATTCCAAACAAATGCAAAAAAACATAAGCGACTTATTCGATAGACTTGAAAAAAATGACATATCAACTCAAGTCTCAGCTAACAAAATTGGTGTTTTAACCAGCATACTTTCTCCAGAAAATAGAGAGAAACTTCACCGTTCTTTAGAAAGAATGCAGACAATTATTGAGTCTCATTCTGAAGAAATTTTGCGACTTAATAAAATGCATAATGGAAAACATCCGGTTATAAAAGAAGATAAAACGTAATGCCTGTTATTCAAAAGTTTCTCCTTATTCTTGTCTTAATGCATTCAGATGGAACATTTACATACGAGAAGAACCTAGTCGATGGTGGGTGTCCTCCTCCAGAAACAATTTTAATGCTAATGAATACACGTAGAGATAAAGGCGAATTTGTTGATTGGGACGGTACTTGTTTCCCTGTTGTTTTTAAGAAAGGAGCATCAATATAATGCTTGGTATTGCTGAAAGTGTTATAGGGGTCACAGGTAAAATCTTAGATAAGTTTGTCGAAGATAAAGACCTAAAGACCAAGTTAGATGCTGAACTTAGAACACAACTAATCAGCTTAGATGCTCTACAGGCACAGGCTAATATAGAGCAAGCGAAACATCCCTCCATTTTCGTAAGCGGTTCACGGCCCGCTATAATGTGGATATGCGCCTTTGCATTAGCATGGCAATATATACTCGCTCCTATTACATCTTGGGCGCTAGTTGTTTGGTATCCAATGATAACACTACCTACTCTCCAGACTGAAGAACTCACTGGACTAATTATGGCACTGTTGGGTCTTGGCGGAATGCGTTCACTAGAAAAGACCAAGGGAGTCGCTAGAGAGAACATGAGAGGCAGTCGATAATGGCACCTCCAAAGAAAGGTGTATCTCTACGTGCAAAGCATAAGTCTAAAGCTGGTGGTTTAACACAGGCTGGTCGTAATTATTACAACAAGAAGACTGGCAGTAAGCTCAAACCTCCTCAACCCGGTGGTGGCTCTCGTAAGAAATCGTTCTGTGCAAGAAGTGCAGGACAAATGAAGAAGTTTCCCGGTGCAGCTAAGAACCCTAAAAGTAGACTTAGGTTAGCTAGGAAAAGATGGAAGTGTTAAATGTCTTTATACAGAAATATTCATAAGAAACGACAACGAATTGCAAAAGGAAGTGGCGAAACAATGCGCCGCCCCGGTTCTAAAGGTGCGCCTACCGCGAAGAACTTTAAGCAAGCTAAAAGAACTGTAAGAAAACCTAGAGGAAAGTAAGTGATGAAAGGTCTCAACCTGTTTGACGTAAAGAGTATGTTTGGAATTCCTAAACCTCCTCCACATCCACACCCTGTAGAAAAGGATAGAGAGGAAATGGAAAAGGCGGCTAAACAGAGGCAAAAAGAACGGGAACGACGGGAGAGAGAAAAACGTGAAGGGTCTTAAAGATATTCTCGAAAACTTACACAACGGTTTGGCTAATGAGTTACTCCAGAGGATAGCCAGTGGGGAAGCCACAAGTGCAGACCTGTCTGTAGCTCGACAGTTCCTGAAAGACAACGGTATCGATTCCTACGCGACCCCTGAGAACCCTCTGGGACAGCTCCTTAACCAATTACCTTTCGTAGAAGATGACGGCACAATTAAACCCAATTGAAGACTTCCGGAACTTTCTGTGGGTCTGTTGGAAGCACCTAAACCTACCTGACCCTACGCCAACTCAATACGACATAGCTTCATTCGTAGATAGCGGACAGAGACGTACATGCGTCCAAGCTTTTCGAGGTGTAGGTAAAAGCTGGATTACTTCTGCTTACGTTTGTCACCAACTTATGGTGGACCCTCAGAAGAACATCCTTGTTGTCTCTGCTTCTAAAACTAGGGCAGACGACTTCTCGACCTTTACCTTACGTTTGATCCACGAAGTACCCCTACTTCAGCATCTGCGTCCTAAAGATGGACAGCGTATGTCTAAGATCAGCTTTGACGTAGGACCCGCAAAAGCCTCTCACGCACCCTCTGTGAAATCATTAGGTATCACAGGGCAGCTCACTGGTTCCCGTGCTGACCTCATCGTCGCTGATGACGTTGAATCAGCTAACAACTCCCAAACACAAATGATGAGAGACAAGCTCTCGGAGACCATTAAAGAATTTGAAGCGATTATTAAGCCGGGTGGCAGGATTTTATTCCTTGGGACACCTCAGACAGAGATGTCGATCTACAGTGATTTGGAGGAGCGAGGATACAAGACAAGGATATGGCCCGCTAGATACCCCTCAGAACGCCTTCTGGAGGCCTATGAGGCTAGGTTGGCACCTATGGTATGGGAAGGTACTGCGGAGAACCCTGAAGGCGCTCCTGTGGACCCTCAGAGGTTCTCAGACCAAGACCTGTCAGAACGCGAGGCTTCCTATGGTCGCAGCGGCTTTGCTTTGCAGTTCATGCTCGACACCAGTTTGTCAGACCAAGACAAGTATCCCCTCAAAATCAATGACCTCATTGTTGTCTCAGGAAGTAGTACTTGGGACGAGGCTCCCGTTTCCGTTAAGTGGGCGTCCGGGCCGGACCAGATGGAAGGTACGAAACATCTACCTAACACGGCGCTCAAAGGAGACCACTACGTCAACCCTATGCACATTTCGGAGGAATGGGACGAATGGGACGGATCGGTAATGTCGATAGACCCCAGTGGCCGGGGAGCAGACGAGACTGCCTATGCAGTCGTAAAAATGAAAAGCGGGTTCCTGTATCTGACAGCTCAAGGAGGAATAAAGAACGGGTATTCCCAAGAAGCTCTAGAAACTTTGGTCAATGTTGCAGAAGCCCAAAGCGTCAATCAGATAATCGTTGAGAGTAACTTTGGGGATGGGATGTTCACGCAGCTCCTTAAACCTGTACTCCATAAACAGTACCCTGTATCGATAGATGAGGTTAGACATTCTGTCCAAAAGGAAAGACGAATGATCGATACCCTAGAACCTGTGATGAACCAGCACCGCCTCATAGTAGACGACAAGCTGATTAAGGAAGACTACAGAGACACTGAGCTTAAACATCAGTTATTCTATCAGATGACCAGATTGACCTCTGACAGGGGTTCTCTGGCTCACGATGACAGGATCGATGCTCTCTCTATCGCTATTAACTATTGGGTTGAAGTCATGGACAGAGATGCCTCAATGGCCCTGGAGGACCACAGAGAAGAGCAGTTAGACAAAGAATTAGAGAAGTTTATGGAAAGTTGTGGAAGGATTAACAGCAGCTTTAATACTTCTTCTAACTGGAACCTCAGAAGAAACTTTTAATAGGGACCATCTAATGAGGGGTTAGAGAACCTAAGATACACCTAAGATACACAGGTGTATTAAAGTTATAAGGTGTAATAAAGTATATAAACTAGTGTACTCTATAGACCCTTGGGGGGGTCCTTAGGTGTCCTTGGGGTCCTCCTGTGTGCATAGGGCATTTTGGTCTAAAACAATGAAGCCCTATAATGCGATGAGACAAAACGTCAATTTCCCCATAGGCCTACCCAAAACGTCCAAACCGCAGGAAACCGCCGTTTCTGAGCTGCATCGGATACGATATCCGCTAGGGTAGGCCGAGAATTCCGCAAGCTTCCAAGGGTTTCCAAAATATTTTGATGTGTGTTTCAGGTGGGGCCTGTTTTGTTTCTTCGGTTCACTCAGTGAACTCAAATTAAATGCATTATTCTGCAATTTATTTTCTATCCATCCCTTGAAATAATGCGGGTGTGG
>VMHT01195451.1_pt1 | contig 20878 bp, 59 predicted proteins | sample 4693611 | NCBI WGS metagenome assembly VMHT01 (sample SAMN12280063, study PRJNA550983) | marine metagenome | isolation source: seawater sampled from same location over 5 years 0.02-0.2 micron viral filtrate | place: USA: collected off the coast of southern California halfway between the port... ...
TGGCAGAAGTATACACACAAACTTTCAGAGAGATGCTAAATAAGTCTATAACGAATACCAAACCAAAGATTCAAGCCGCCTATGCTGAAATGACAAAGTTTTATGATGCCTTTCAGGCAGCCGAAGAAGAATCTAGGATTTATATCGCAGAAGGAGATGCAACCATAGGCATTAAAGTTTTGGAAAAGCTTGAAGCTAGTGAGACGCACTTTAAAAACATGGCTGATAACATATCAGGAGTCGGAAGCGTTAAGCGACCAACACCCTCAGCAGTGACAGAAACAAGCCTATCTGAACTCGACAAATTAATTGCCGAAGTTTTAAAATAAAACACTTGACAGAACCTATATAACAGGTTATAATATAATATAAGTTTAACCATGGAGGCCAAATGAACAAAACTTATGCTAACGGGAGCGCTTTGTCCGAAGCACTTCTGAGAGGTATCGACACCCTTGCCGACAATGTGGCAAGCACCCTCGGTCCCAAAGGACGCAACGTGATACTATATCACAAAGAACAGAACACCCCCGTCGTAACAAAAGACGGAGTAACCATCGCAAAGTTCATCGAACTTGATGACCCGGTTGAGCACGTAGGAGCACAGATTGTAAAGCAAGCAGCCGAACAGTCAGCCAGCACAGCCGGTGATGGAACAACAACAACCACCGTACTTGCAAGAGCCATGATAAGAGAAGCACAAAAGTATATAGCAACAGGAGTATCGCCTATTGAACTCAAGAGAGGAATGGACGCTGCTTGTGAGCAAATAGTTGAGACTCTTAAGGAGCAAGCAAGACAAATAAGATCCGAAGAAGACATCAGAGATATTGCAACCATATCAGCAAACAACGATGACTCGATTGGAACCCTTGTATCCACAGCAGTTGATAGAGCCGGTAAGGATGGCTCTGTCCTCATTGAAGAAGCAAGGTCTATGAAGACCACCTTGGAACTTATCGAAGGTTTTAGAATGGACTCTGGGTACCTTGCAAGCTCATTTATAACCAACGAGCGAAGCGGAATGGTTGAATATGATAACCCACTTATCTTGGTCACAGATGATAAGGTGGAACACGTAGAACAGATCTACCCAACTTTGGAATTAGCAGCAAGAGAATCCCGACCTCTTGTTCTGGTGGCCTCCGAAGTGGAGGGACAGGCTCTTGCTGCCCTCATTATGAATAGCGTTAGGGGCACGATGAAAGTCTGTGCCGTTAAAGCACCGAGATATGGCGAGGAGCGAAGGAAGATCCTTCGTGACCTCTGCCTATCCATCGGAGCCACTTTTATTACTAGGGAAGATGGACTTCAACTGAAGGACATACAACTTGGCCACTTTGGCCAATCTAAGTCAGTCTCCGTAGGAAAACTATGGACAACAATTGTAGGAGGTAAAGGCGACTATGATGGTATCGATAAACAAATCGAGGCTCTTAAGGCCGAGATATCGCAAACCGAAAACATTAAAGAATGCGAACGAATCCAAGAAAGGATAACAAGACTCGCCTCCGGTGTGGCAGTTATTCGTGTCGGTGCAGCAACTGAGATCGAAATGATTGAGAAGAAGCATCGCATTGAAGACGCACTGGAGGCGGTTCGATCCGCTCAGGAGATGGGAGTCATTGCAGGTGGTGGTTCAGCCCTTGCAAGAGTCTCTGACCTTGTTTCTGTGGCTAGCAATGGCCAAGGCGGTATGTTGGGGCACAAGATAGTGCTAGATGCTTGCACTGCCCCGTTGCGACAAATGTGTGAGAACGCTGGAGAGTCTCCTGACTTGATAACCGAAAAGGTAAAAGCAGCTGGGCAAAACTGTGGTTACAACTTCATGACTGGAGAGGTAGAAAACTTTTTTGAAACTGGTGTTATTGACCCGGTCAAGGTCACTATTTCAGCATTAGAGAACGCTACATCTGTAGCTTCGACACTAATTACAACCAACTACGCTGTAGTTAAAGCATAGCACTAACGGGGGCCAAACCAATGACTGATGAACAAATGCAAAACTTGCTAACTTCCATTATCGAGATGAAGAACAATCTTGAACGAATGGCAGAAAAGCAAGAAGAAATGATCGAAGACGTTAAGGAGATTAAGAAAGCAGTATATGATCCAGAACAGGGTCTGTATGCTAGAATAAAAGCCTTGGAAACTTGGAAAGATTCTACATCAAAAGTTATATGGGTTGTTATGACTACTGTCATTGGCTTGGCAACCGCCACATTTTATCAAAACTTTATACAATAATGGAGGCACAATGAAAGTAAAGATAGCATACACCGTTGATTTAGAAGAGGTGGAATTAGAAGTACAGGAGCTTGTGACAAGGGCTTTAAACAATTTGGAGACCGCCCAGTCAACAACAGAGTACGTCTGTGATAAATTGGATACTCAACAAGATAGTGTTGAGGGTTTAATAGAAAAAATAGAACAAGCTAGACTAGAAATGCTAAAAGCAGATACGATACTGAATGACTGTCAAACAATATTAACAGGCTACAGTGGTATACTAAAAGAAGCAGAGGAGAAGAAAGATGAGCCACTTTAAAACAGGTGATCTTGTACACATTCCTTCTGGCTCATACAGAATGAAAGTATACTCGCAAGATGATCAGTACAAGATACCATTTAGCGCAAACATACTAACTGAGCCATTGATTGGGGTTTTTAAAGAGTCTGTCGACAATACGACTTCTGTCGTTGTCTTTCACGACGGTGAATGGATTGTCGAAAATAGCTGCGTTTATTCAAAAATACAAGGAGAAAAGAATGTTAGAGTTAGTGAGCATAAGCAAGATCGGCGACAACTGGCATCTGTCTAGAATAGTTGTCAATCCTGAGCACATTTCAATCATAACCGAGGCGGTAAGTTACAACAATCTTCTTCGCGAAGGCAAGATTGATTTGGGTTTGAACCCTAAAGTCACCTTTAGTAAGGTCAGTATGAAGGGACACTCAGGCTTTACAGACTTGATAGCTATTGGGTCACCTGAGCAAATCTTAGAAAAGATAAACACAAAAGCAAAGATTTTACTAAAGGGTTAATTATGTACATTATTTATGGAAAAAAACAATGTGGCTATTGTCAAAGGGCCATAACCCTGTTACGTAGCCGTGGTTTTGATTTTACATACCATTCTATGGACACAAAGCTAACACAGTTAATGGAACTATCTACTATTTACAATTGGAGAACAGTTCCCTTGATAATAAAAATAGAAAGTGAAGAGGAACACTTTGTTGGTGGTTATGATGATCTTGTCAAAACAATCGAAAACAAGGCACCTGAGAAGGATGATCAGCCGCTTGACCAGGTTGATTGACCACGAACTATATTGCAAAGTTGTGTTCAAAGAACCAGAGTCGTACTTCTTCCCTTCAGAAGATTACTATGATAATGATGGTGATTATGGCGCAATCTTAGTTAAATCCAGACGCTCCAACTGGGACACCATATTGGAAATGGTTCCCTTGATAGGTGAAGCACACGTACACTTTATGATGCTAACAGAGGGAGTCGAAGAGCAGGAGAGACCTCCCATAGTGCAATACTATGAACACTGGAGAAAGGGTCTTTACTGGTTGAAGATGCGAGGTTTCAAAATAGATGAAAGGGCATGCTATAAAAGAATGCTTGAGAAACTAACCTAGTATCTTTTCGCCATTGTTGTAGGCGAGGTCTATAAGAATGTCATCATCATAGATCTTATAAGCCTCCAATAGAAGCCTTAACTCAAACATCATATCACCGTTACAATAAGGTTTATAAATATCTTCAATGTTGTCGGTGCCAATACCAACCGTAAGACCCCATTCCAACATCTCATCAACTGGTGTGAGAGAGTTGTGAGTGGGGCTTAGTCGTTCTGTGCGCTGATGGTCTATCCATGCAGACGGGCAAGAAACAAACTGTAGACCTGCGTCCTTTGATATTTCGTATACGTACTGTCTATATTTTTTTGTGTGGCATGCCAATGATATGGAGTGCACTGCAACGACTTGACCATGCATGTTGGCACTTAGGGTCTTGAGCGCTAACCACTCTGTTTCCTGTTCTTTGCTTGTGTTTAGTTGGTCTACATGCACGTGGACTTTTTTATCTGTGGCTTTGGCCAAAGAGAAGAGTATGTCTAGGTGCCTATCGGAATCAGCATCAGACTTTGGTAAACCTCCCAGGAAATCTAAATGATCAATGTTGTTTTCAAGCAATTTGAGGTTTTCATCTGTGAAGCCGCCTACTGTTTGATTTCCTATATATAAATCAAAGCCAATCTTAGATAGCTCTCTTTTGGCTGCAACGGCAGCATTCAGGGCCTTTGTTTTCACCGTGCTGTCTAAGTCCACAAAAGAGACAAGCTTGTGTACATCGTACTCTCTCTGCTTAATACAGGCATTATATATACCATGGTAGTATTGCTCTTCCGTCAGGGCGCTCTTTACCTCATTGACCAGCTCCCACTTTTGCAACAAGCCTTTCTTTATAAAATCCTTATTGGTGTACTGTATGGTCCCTGCTCTATCAATATGAGCATGACAGTTGAAAAAACCGTTCTTAAGTTTAGTTCTTAACCTTTCCACAGACATCAAAATAAATAGTATGTAGTGTTTTTTGTAGCTTTCGTAACGCCCCGCCCTAGTTACTTTAGGGAGTGGGCGTATGTTTATATTATTTTTTATTTTTGCGTGTCAAATGTTTTACTATGAGGATGACACCACAAAAGAGTTTGAACTAGCCAAGGTTACTCAAAGTTATAATACCGGAATCAATAGAGCGATTGACTCGTCGCTCAGGATAGATGTATACGACTCGGCCGGACAAAGAATTGGTCATGGCTCCGGCAATCTGTTCAGGATAGCCAGCAAAGTGTTTGTTATTACTGCCTCGCACGTGGTTCAAGATACCGACAGGGTTGTGCTGACGGAGAAGAGTGGCGCCATGGTGCCTGGTCTGATTGTTTGGGCCAATTTACATAGTGACGTGGCCATTATCTTGCCCTTGAGTGAATTCAAATCCACAGAACCCAGCAGCTACGTTAATAATAAAAGCGTCAATTTAGACGGGAAAAACCTATATTTTCATGGATACCCCAGCGACCACAATGGTCTTTTAATTGAGGGTTTCGTAAGCAGTACTGGTTACTCTAATTTGATAATGCAATCAAACGCTTGGTTTGGTGCTAGCGGTTCCGTTGTATTTGACCAGTCCGGTCGCGCAGTGGGCATTGTCCATGCCATAACGATGGAACTGAACCCGTTTACGGGCATGCCTGTTTTTATTGAAACAGTGGTGGTAGTGAATCGTGTCTACGACTTAAGTAGAAAGGATATTTTAAGGATACTGGGAGATGGAGAAATTAAGAATAGGAACGCTGATTGAGGATAATGATAAGGTTGGCGTAATAACGAAAGTAATTGAAATGGGTCACCTAGACACCGAGAACCAATTAATAAAATGGCGCGCCAACTACGAGATACACTACGTAGATGGTATAGTGGCTATAATAGCATGCACTACGATTGAAAGGCTAATAAACGAAGGCAGAATTATGATCATCTACCGACCTACTGCCCCCCTACCCCACTCCCCTCGCGATCTGCTTGATGAGTACATGAGCGAGTCCGAAAGAGAGCAACAGCAAAAGAAAAACCGGAGGACTAACTGTGGAGAAAAGCAAACTCAACATAAAAAAGAAGAATAAAATACTTTATTTCCTCTGGTTAGATGACCAAATAATGCACTACTGGTCAGTGTACGTCGACCTCAAGTTTCCAATGGAAGAATCGGTTGTTATTGACGAAGAGACCGAACAGAAAATTGACTCTTGTCTCGAAACTATCGATTACTTTGAAAAACACCAGGTAGCTGTGAAACAAGGCATAACGTACCAGGAGATAGATCGATTTGTGCAGGACAATCCATCGCTGTGTTGTGAATATCTTTTTTTTCGCTTTATGCACTTGACAGAAACTCCATAACGTGTTACAATAAGATATAACTTGGAGGGAATATGAAGAACAACAGGGATGATCAATATAACATCGAGGTGTTCAACTGGACTCCAAGAAAAAAACTTAACATTTCGATAGAAGAACAAGAAAAAAAACTTAACATTTCGATAGGACAAGTAGTGACCCACACCAAATCCCCTTTGGGGATTGGGCTTGTTGTAGAACGAAGGGATGAACCCTTGTCATACAAAGTGCTTTGGCCGAAGGTTCCAAGATGCGACAAATTCATCTGCGCCGAATACCTCAAACCTGCACAATAATTATAAGGAATCACGCATGTAAGGAAACCGGACAAAAATTGTCCTTGATATAAATCCTCAGCGTGATACAATACTGATGTAACCAAAGGAGACACACTATGAACTTTACATTGAAACTCAAGATCGGTGATCTGGTTCAGATGGTATTTCCAGACTTGCTCTGGCAGACTAGCGATGAACAAACAGCCCTCCAATATGGTGTAGTCAAGGAAGATCTTGGCAACAATCTCTACGAGGTTCTGTGGACTAGGCATCTTTGTTTGACCGTAGTTCATGAGAGTCGTTTGAGAAAAGCGGACAAAAAATGTCCTTGATATTCTATTGTAATCGATTATAATACATTTGTCAAGAAAAAACAGGAGGTTTCTATGAAATCTATTGACGATATATCAGTTGGGGATCTCATTCTTGTACCCACCACAGAACTTCTTTTTTTAGTCATGGACAAGGATGATGGCAAAGAGCACTTGTATTGTCGGCTAGTCAAGGGCAACACAACAGTGCCTATAGATTACGACGCAGTATTGGAAATGCTTGAAAGAGACAAATGGGAGAAAGTATGCAGATAGGTAGTATTATTAAATGGAAAGAAGACAACGGCCAAGAGTATCTAGGCTTGGTTTCATATATAGATGAATGGTGTATAGCTGTCTCATGGGCCGATGGTGATGAGAATGAGTATTCAATAGGCAGAGTTAAACACAAGTTGGAGTTAATATGCGAGTAGGATCATTAGTAAGACATAAAGACCATGGCGGCATTGGAGTCGTAATATGGGTTGGGCAGTATAAGCTCGCCTTCGTCATGACAGATGGACACAAGTGGAATACATATCCTTTTCTAGTGGAGGTACTATGCGAATAGGCGATTTAGTAAAGAGTAAATTTGAACCCGACTCGGTGGGTTTGATTATAGAACTGATGGACTACGAGGCTCTTGAGCGTCAGTGCGCTAAGGTAATTTGGGTTTCCGATGAGATCGAGCCGATGTACACAGCGGTTGAGGTAAGAAAGGATTTGGAGGTATTATGCAAGTAGGCGATTTAGTAAAACACATCAGACAAGACGAGGTGATTGGTATCGTCACAGCTATTCATGTCTTTCCCTACGATGCCCATTGGGCTGATGTGCTGTGGGCTGATGAGAGCAGGACATTCAAAGAGCGGATGCGGAACTTGAGGGTGGTATCATGAAAGTAGGTGACTTAGTTAGATCAAAGTGGCTCAACGGACAGCACTTTGGTGTGCTTATAAAATGCACTTACGACATTGGCTGTCGCTATTGGCGAGTCCATTGGACAGGCGAGTGCTGTCCGTTGAGTCATACACTAGAAGATGAAGACGATTTGGAGGCAATATGCGAATAAACATAGGTGATTTGGTTTATAGGAAACAGAACCAGTATCTAAACTCAAGACACAACGATGAGATATGGCTTGTGACTGGCACTGGGATCAGAGGCAAGGGCAGTGGAGTGTGGATACGAATACAGAACATCCACAATGGCAATAGACTTGCCTGTAAAGAGATCATGCTCATGAAGATAGAAGCGGACAAAAAATGACCGGGACAAATCAGCAGAACATGTTATATTACAAACATAACGAAGGAGGTCACTATGAAAGTGGGTGATTTAGTAAAGGTAGTAAATGCTTGGACAGGCTACAATCAATGGTTGGAGTTTCCAAACGAAGCAATCGCAATAGGCTTGGTGGTAGAGGTTTGGCAAGACCGCAGAGCAATAGTGTTAGTGGAAGGTGAACGCAAAGTTCTTCCACAAAGACAACTGGTGGTATTATGAAAATAGGTGATTTAGTGAGACATGTCTCATACAACAGCATAGGTATTGTTCTAACCGCTGCCAACTATGGTCGGCAGAGACAGGTAGCTTGGGTTGATGGTACAATGACTTGGATACCAAGCCACAGATTGGAGGTATTATGAAAGTAGGAGATTTAGCACTATGGACAGATCCATACCCTGATACTGGTATTCTCGTGGTGATTGTAAAAGATCTTGGACAGAGAGGGCTGTGGCATCATTACCGCTGTCAAGTCATTGAAGATGGTAACACCTATGTGCTAACCACAAATGTTCTGGAGGCAGTATGTTAGAACACTTATTTAACTGTCATGGCGAATGGACTTACCTGCTCGCCCTACTAGATTCTTTCCCTGCCTTTCGGTTATGGATAAGCGGTCAATTTATGACCGAGACAAACCCTAAAGAACTTGATACAATACAAGAGTAACCAAGAGGTGAAAGATGTGGTCTATACTAGGGTGCATACTGATAGAGATAGGCTGTATAAAGTGGCTCCCTGCGGTGGTACAGGTGTACTGTTGGCGCAAGGGCTATTTATTATATGAGCGCGAAGGAAGGTTAAGATATGAAGAAAGGCGATCTAGTGAGGTGGATGTGCCCATCAAGGATGGGGATAATCACAAGGCTTGAAGAACAATATTGGGGTTGGCAGGTCACAATCGTGTGGGCTGATGGGTACACCTGTACATATCCCCTAGACATGTTCGCCAAGAATATGGAGGTATTATGCGAATAGGTGATCTGATTATGATAGGCGAGAGTCTATACATCATAGTGCAAAAGTATTGGAATGAAACTACTAACTGCTGGGCGGGTAGGGTATGTCGGCAAGATGATCTGACATTGAACGCTTGTCTGGATGAGGATATAATCATTCAAGCAAGGCGTGATTATCTTTGGTGGACAGAAAATGTCCTCGACGATAATATTAGAAACGGTTATATTGTAAGTAACAAAGGAGGATGATATGAAGACAGGTAATTTAGTGAGAGTTATACCCCTGCCAGATCAACACCATCTGCCCCCCCGAATGGGTCTTCTTTTAGAGGATGTGGAGCCTTGTTCACTAGTGATGGTACTTTGGCTTGATGGTACAAAGAGGACTATCGCATGGAACAGATTGGAGGCAGTATGCAAGTAGGTGATCTAGTAAAACTAAACCCCGATAGTGGGGTGATAACGGATATGTATATAGACGATCCAGAAGAATACGAAGCAGAGCTGAAATGGGTTGGTATCGTTACAGCAATGGAAACGGACTACGATGATCACACAGAGATCGTGATGGTTCAGTGGGCGCATCAAGCATACACCGTACCGGAGTATGTGGACTATCTGATGGTCGTAGAGCAACCGGACAAAAAATGTCCTTGATTGTTTTCAGCAACAGATTACATTACTAACATCAACAACTCTGGAGGGCGACATGCCAAGACCACCAAGAATAATAACTTGTAGACACTGTGAAGATGAATTTGATAGAATGAGCCAACTCAAACGCAGGGTAGGAGGGTACATAGACGAGTGCCCCGACTGTGTTGAGGAACTAGGAACTGAGACTGCTGTGCGGTATCGTGGTGTTATCACTGGCGATGGAAAGCAAGCGTCTGTTACCTTGCTCAAGTTCGACTCAGAAGATGATGCAGAGGAATATTGCAAGCGGTATAACAACAACAGCGGTTGGCAGAACAACTATTCGTTCGGTCTCAACGACATAAAGCACAAAAAGATTGGCGAGAATATCGGCAACAATAATCACAAGGGGAGAGCGTGATGCTCAAACCGGACATAATTTGTCCTTGATTAATTTACACAACAGATTATAATATATAGACAAACCAACGGAGGCTATCATGGCTATCAATCAAAGAACACACAAGAACCACAGGAGCGAGTCAACTTGCACCTTCTGTGCCAAAACAGGACACACTATCGCTTCTTGTCCTACAATCGCTGCTTCTGATACAGCAGGGAGGTCAAAGCCCTTTAAGGACAGAACCTTCAAAGAGAACTATGCGATCCAATACATAGACCGCAAAGCCAAAACAACAAAGAGTCGCAAGACCTCGACCAAAAAGTGCGGTTATTGCAGGAAAGCAGGGTGCAGTCGTAGAAACTGTGCTGTGCTCAAAGCAGACCGCACTAAACTTGTGAGACTAAACAAGATCTGGCGAGAGTGCTACGCTATCGAATCTAAGAAAAGAGGTTTTGCGCCTGCTTCTCTAATCAAACACACAGAACAAGGCTATAGATGGCAGACTAACGGATATGAAACCGAAGAAAACCTTTATCTTATTGGCGCAGAACTACCAGATAATCTATCGGTGTTCGCCTTGTCTGGTGAGTACAATATGAGGCAGGACATCCACATCCCTGCTGTGGGTAGGAGTCAGCCCCTGACTCCGCAAGCGTTTTTCAACGGTGATTCTGAATGTGGTGCTTTGTTTGCTTCAAGATACTGGTATCATGACAGAGTCAAGGTGGAGGTGCTCAAAGAAAGCACCTATGAGTTCCCGGAAGAATGGTTGTCTGGTGAGTGTGAAGACATAGATTACATTCTCAAAAAGTGGAGTCAAGAGAAAGTCAACGAAGTGATCTTCTCAGAGATCAGAAAGAACTTGATACCCTATGTCCAAGAGCACCACCCATACAGACTACATCAGTGTGACTAAACCGGACATAATTTGTCCTTGATTAAATTACACAACAGATTATAATATAAGAACAACAAGGGAGCAACCATGTTCAGAACAATCACAGAGATAAAAGATAAAAACAAAGAGAGCGGATATTCGTTCTTTGAAAAAGACACGATGAATTTCTTCAATAGCAAGATACACAGAGGTGTGTATGGTGGCAAGTATTTCATCACATCAGAACAGTTCGTATCATCAAGAGGACACACAGAGCCTCGAATGTACACGATACGCAAGGCACATCCAGATGGTGCAATCGATACGGTGGACTCTTTCCAACAGTTCGATTCATTGGCTGAAGCCAAAAGACACATAAGACTATTTTTACTTGAAGACTAGGAGCGATCATGACACAAAAATTAAAAAGATGTACGAGTTACGGTGCCTTTGCACAAGCATGGGTTGAGGGCACACCTGCTTTCTATACAGGCTACGCTGCTCTTCAAACAGACGGAGAGAAAATCACTATGCTTGGCAAGATGCTAGCAGAGAAGGTAGGCAGTTACTTGGTTGTATACAATCACAGAGATAAAGACTACGCTACAGACCACATGCGTTATGCTCACTACTACGGTAGATACAGAACCTCGTTAGTGTATGCGACATTGGGCAAACCAGATCCAAAGCATTGTCATGCACTATACTTGACAAATCAACTATACGATAGTCTGCTTCTATACGCTACCCACCTCCTACACCCCAATGAGGATCTGCGTGAATTGATGGGGGTGGATGATGTATGAGGTAGGCGACCTTGTGACTTGGAAGATCAAGGAGACTCTCGAATGGGCTGATCCGCCCATCGCTGTGGTTACAGATTCGATGGAGGCTCCCAATGACAAGTGGTACAGGATAACATTTCTAACAGGCTATAGAGCCGATCAGACATTCGAGATAAAAGAAAAACAGATAAGGAGAGTTAGCGATGAATAAAATACAAGAATTGGCAGGATGGTGGCAGACTAATGCTGTGCTAAGTGGTGACGCTGAGAACGATTTAAGAGGGACTTATAGTTATCGCTACAAAGTACGCAACAGAACCCTTTGGCAGAAGCCAAGATGGGGTAATTTTGATGAGTTGTGGTATCCAATAGTGTCAGTCACAGAGGACTATACCGTTATCGGATTTAACTACACTGCAAAAGACATGGCCTCGTTTTTTCTACAAAGAGAATCGTTTAGGGAATTCAGAGCACCGAACCTTAAATGGGTCGAGATTGGTCGAGGGATAGGGAATAAAAGCACCAGAAATCAAGAAGGAGCGGTTCCGTTAAGTGCGCTTGATGTAATGTTCAACCCTACAAGAGACATGCTAGTAGCCGATGCCGACATGCAATCAGAGAAAACGGACATTTTCTGTCCTTTACAACTGGTCGAAAGATGTTATAATACTTGAAACAACGAAGGAGACTAAGATGAAAGTTAAGACTGGTATGCTATTAAACTATGTCCGTAAGGACAAAGACAATGTGATGATGATCACTGAGGTTCATGGCCACAACATAAGATTCATGTTTGTCGAGACAGGAGTTATTAGAATGACCTCCAAGAAAGCTATACTTGATGGTATACACAAAGGTCATTTAAGGGTCTTATCATGAAAGTTGCGGTTGGAGATCTTGTTAGATACAAGAAGATAAACTCAATGATGAAGGGCTTCTATGAGAGCGAGCACATTGGCTTGATCGTGGAGATACTCAAAGACTATCCCACCGGCACACCCTTTGAGGTATACAAAGTTCGCTTAGGCGATGAGGAATCATTTTTACAAAAAACAGACATAATGGAGGTCTTATGACAACATATAACGAAAAAGTATTTGAAATTGAGGAGTACGCTAAGGAAAGGATAAAGGAGGTAGTAGAGGAAGATCTGGAAATGCTTCGCAATTTCTCGGATATGCAACATCTTCTATTCAACACAGACCATTGGATCATTGGACACGCTAAGGCAGCGGAGTGGATAGGTGCGGATGCCTTTATTTGTATAGGCGAGATCCAATCTTATGAGGAAGAAAACTTTGGCCAAGTAAGCACTGACTTTTCTTCACCGGAGGCTTTAGCAAACATGTGGGTCTATGTCGTAGGCGAATATCAGCTATGCACTTGGATGGAAGAATACATAGAAGAAAACAACATACAATTCGAATTTGATGGAGAGGAATAACATGAAAGAACACAACTACACAGAAGCCTTCAGCGAAGGTATATCGTTCATCAGAAGATGGTGGACTAGAAGCAAGGAAGATTGGGTGGGAGCCATAGATGAGTTCTACCCTGCGCTTGGACTAGCGAATTTTACGAACTGGCAATTAGAAGAGTACCTAAAAGCAGGTGCCAAAGGCGAAGCCTACCTACCTCCCGATCTAGAGGTGGTGGATGATAACGGATCACTTATAATAAGAGTCAAAGGAGAGTAACATGGCTTATGAACAGAACTGGAACCCAGACAGCAAGATGGTAGAGAAGGAGGCGATTGCTTTCCTGTGTACCCAAGTGACAGAGGTCACAGACAATGCTTTTCATATCCGCAAGGAGTCCGACGACGGTGGTACTACCCTGTCCATCTATGTGGAAATGAATGAGGATGGAACTAAAGGCTTTGAGGGCCGACCAATACATTTTGATGAACTAAAAGGCTGGCGTATCGTATGGGTTAATTGCCCACCACGCTATACAAACAAGTGGAGGAACCAATGATGAATCCGATGCAAGCACTACAATATAGCCCTCGCAAGGGCGATGTGATTATTTACAATGATGGCTCATACACAGAGATCATGCAGGATCTGCGAAAAGGTAGCCCATCTGTCAAGGCTATGTTCCATGCACTTGGCTCCGAGCCAAGCGAAATATCTAGTCATGTCCCTGCCATAAGAAAGGACATGATACAAGGCAAGTGCCACCTATGTCGCAAAGAGGCTGATGATGTACAAGATACTCCAGATCCAACCCAAGAGTAACATGATCGTGGCCCACATCAAACATAACAAGAGATACTACTGTGTAGGGGATGATGGGTACTCTGTACAGATATTCGATAGTAACAAAGATGGAGAGATTATATCGTGGATCGAGATAGCCAGATTTGAGAACCGGATGTTGAAAGATGTGGTTAGAAACAAGTCCACATTCAGAACCTGCCTCAAACTCGGACAAAAAATGTCCTAGACAAAACTTACCACTAGGTTATATTACTAACATCAACAACGGAGACTATTATGAAATGGCAAAGAAGGAAAGGCAACTTTTATGTGAAGCATAAAGAGGGGATGAGAACCCGAAACGGTATGCACTACCTCCTATATCCTTTCATAGTCCACAGGGAAGAACGGTTCAATAGTTCAACTGAGGAATACACAGAGGTAAAAAACAGATGGCTGGCGACTCATCTACCAACAGGCTTCAATCTTGGCAGAGGCCACAGACTACTAAAGGAGACTCAAGCGATGGTTGAAAAACTTACTGAGTACCCTGCGTTTCTACTGCCGACACAAGATGCAATAATGAACTCTCTCAGAGAGGAAGGAGTCTATGAACAGGTTGCTAGCCTCGTATCATAATAAAAACGGACATAATTTGTCCTTTACATTTTTTCAAAACTGATTATAATATATACATAACTCAGAAGGAGGTCGATATGACTGACGAAACTAAAACAGAACAGCAAGAACCAAAGGTTGACTTTGATCTTGACCTACACACTTATCGCTTACTACAGGCTGAACCGTTCTTCGCAGCGTTGTCTCGTAGAATACACAAGTCCTCTACTACTGCGATACCCACAGCCGGTGTTCGTATGAACGAGGGCAGCGGTAACTTTGAGATGATCTACAATCCTAAGTTCTTTGCTAGTCTGCCGGACAATCAAAAGCTTGGTGTCTTGATGCACGAGATGTATCATATCATCTTTGAACATGTCACAGGTAGGCTACCCCCAGAAGGTATGTCCAAGATGTGGAACATCGCCACAGATCTGGCTATCAATACCCATATAGCCGACGACATCCCAGAAGGAGGCTGTATTCCAACCAGAGGACGCTTTGAGTCCTATCCCGAAGGGCAGTCTGCTGAGTGGTACTACTCCAAATTACAGCAAGACAAAGAGAATGGCGAAGGGCCTTTCGATCCAGAGAACCAAGAAGGTGATGGAGGCGGTGATGGGTCTGGTGATCCAGACTCGCTTGACGATCACAGTGGTTGGGGCGAAGCCAATCAAGAGACTCGCCAAATGGCCCAAGAGCGTATGCGACAGGCTGTTGAGGATGCTGTCAAAGAGGTGCAGTCCAAAGGCAACGGATGGGGTAATGTGTCCTCATCTATGAGAGAGCGTATCATTGATATGATAACTCCGAAGGTCGATTGGCGCAAAGTGCTTCGTTACTTTATCAAGACCTCACAGAGACAGAACAAGCGATCAACTGTTCGTAGAATCAACCCACGCTATCCCTACATCCATGCCGGAAAGAAGGTCAAGCGTACTGCGAGGATCGCTATCTCTATCGACCAGAGTGGTTCTGTTTCAGATGATATGTTATCCGCTTTCTTCTCAGAACTGAATGGCCTCGCTCAACACTGCGAGTTTACTGTTGTACCCTTCGATACTCAAGTCGATGAGTCCAAAGTCTATGTCTGGAAGAAAGGACAGCGCAAGCAAGTCGAGCGTGTTCTTTGCGGAGGTACTTGCTTTGACGCTCCAACCAAGTGGGTTAACGAACATGGCGGCTTCGATGGCCATATCGTTCTCACAGATATGGAGGCTCCAAAGCCTGTGGCATCCAAGTGTCAGCGCATCTGGTTCACTACAGAGCAGTGTGCTAGCAACCCTTACTTTCAAACGAACGAAAAGGTGATCGGCATCAGTATGTGATCCTTTTCGGAGCCTCCTCCTAGTGAGGAGGGGTAAGGGTGGGCAAGAACATTTATACAAACCGGACATTTTATGTCCTCGACAATAAGACCAAAACTCTATATATTGTAGTAGAGGTTACCAATGAAAGACTTTCTAAAAATAGTACAGATTATCGAGACAGACAACGATGGGTGGTTCGCCATTCGTGGTATGCTGACAGCTGATAAGATTGTGTGGACTAGAAGCGTTGGTGAAAAGGTCTATGTGATGCTGAGCGCAGATGTAGACCTCAGACATGTCACAGATTACATTAACAAGATACATAACTCATTCAACAACTGAGGTGCGCCATGAAAGCATTTAGGGATAGAGAATCAAAAGGCAAGGTAGGCAAATTCCGAGTTGGAGATCTGGTCACATTGTCAGCCTATGGGCTGAGTACAGAGCAGAACTACTCGATAAAATGGGAGATGGAACAAGCCGACAAAGTGTTCTGCGCTCTGGTAATATCCACCAGCGATCAAGAAAAAGAGGGTAGAACTTACCCCATAAAAGTCAAGTGGATAGGCATGCCCAAAGGCAACAAGTGCTGTAACTTTTATCACAGAGAACTCAAGATTGTGAGAGTAAAATGAGACAGGGAGACTTGATTATATTTCGACATGGGTGGTACGGTGACGATCCGCTCATCGGTCTTGTGCTTGGTTTCGACTTTCTAAGAGAGAAAACATGCATCCATGTCGCAAGTGCCAACGAGAGCATCTGGGTTTACAATGAAGACATAGCGTTGGTCGCAGAAGATACGGACAAAAAATGTCCTTGATTATTATTCACAATAGATTACATTACTAATATCAACAACACAGAAGGAGTTTATCATGTCAGATAACAGCATCACAATCAAAGTCTCCCTATCGGACGACTTGTTAAAGAAGGTCGCTACACTGTTAGCACCACCACCATCACCAAGCCCAATGGGTATCCCTGCCTCTCTACTCCCTGCACTGATGGCCAGAGCACTAACGGAAGATGAAGGTGAATCAAAAGAAGAACAGCCGACTATCGGCTTCAAGATCGAAGGAGGCAAGTAATGAATATCATAACACAAGAAGAATACCAATCTGCGAGAGGTTGGGATATTAAAAGAACCCTTGTAGAGCACAACGGAAAGTACTATGTGATCTCAGAAGCACCTTCGGAGTGTTTGATCTTCCCTAGCGATGGCGATGGCAACTCCGATTATGTCGAGGTCGGATCGGCTGAGAGCACAGGAGATGCAATGACGAAAATCATAATCGGACAAATTCTGTCCTAGACAATTTATCACAACCTAGTTATAATATAAACATCATTAAAACAAAGGCTTTTCAGCCACAACACTGGAGACTATCATGTCTATTGATTTCAAAACCCTATTTAATGTTCTTCCTCATGTTCTCGAAGCACGCTTTCCTGTCCTCCTTCGTGGTCGGCATGGTATCGGTAAGTCCACAGTCGTCTATCAGCAAGCAGATGCTCTTGAACTGCCTGTTGTCGAGCGTCGGGCTTCACAAATGACCGAAGGTGACTTGCTTGGTCTACCAAAGGTAGATGGTAATGTAACCGCTTGGTTGCCACCAGAATGGCTAGCACAGGCTTGTAACGAACCTGTCGTCTTGTTTCTTGACGAGGTTGATCGTGCTACCCTAGAGGTGCGACAGGGTATCTTTGAACTCTGTGACTCTCGCAAGATTGCAGGTCACAAACTCCATCCCGACACCTTGATCTTTGCTTGTGTCAATGGTGGTAAGCATGGTGCTGAGTATCAAGTCAATGAATTTGACCCTGCGGAACTAGACCGCTACACCGTATTCGATGTAGAACCTACGGTTGAAGACTGGCTTAACTGGGCCAAAGGCAAGGTTGCAGATGAGGTTTGGGATTTCATCAACCACAATCATCAGCACCTTGAGCATAACGACACCTTCGAGCCTAACAAGGTTTATCCTTCTCGACGCTCTTGGGAACGACTATCAGATGCTCTGCTGTCTGTCGGTGAGATCAAGCACAGCCCTATGCTCTATCACCTTGCACATTCCTTCATTGGCTTTGAAGGTGCTATGGCTCTGAACGACTACATCAAGAACTACTCTAAGGTAGTTACTCCAGAGCAGATACTTGATGAAGGTAAGGTTGACTTGACAACAAAGTTCAAGATCAATGATCACAACTCTCTCATTGAAAAGTTCAAGGCTAAGGAGTGCTTCGATTCCGAGTTGTCCAACGGACAGTTACAGAACCTCGCTGAGTACTTTGTGACTCTGCCTTCCGAGATCGCTATGACTCTCTGGCAAGCGATGGGGTCTGGTAAGGAGGCCACCAAGAATGTCGCAAGGCTTCATGGGCTTCAAACAAAGTCCGGCTCAGTGCAAGACTTTATCGTCAGTATCCTAACAGCAGGGCAGTAGCCCTACTGATCCCCTACCCCACAGTGTAGTCGGGTAGGGGAGTCCACCCGGACATTTTTTGTCCTTTACAATTTCTCTGAACTGGTTACATTATTAACATCAACGGAGGGCAGACAGTGTCTAAGAAAAAAAACAAAGTATCTAAGCAACGCAACGCTATCCAACAGATACACATTGAGCAGAACCGAAAGGCAGGTGCTCACAAAGATAAAAAGAAAGAACAAAACCGAAAAGCATGCAGGAGGAATTATGCGAGAACCAATCAAAGTAGGTAACCTAGTAAGTGTGAGCAATCACCAGCATCCATTGGCTGTCGTTACCGAGATAGTTAGGCCACACTACGGACAACCACCAGTTTATTGGGTCAAGTTCGTAGACAACGGTGAAGAACTGAGAATACAGAACAGAGATATAAAGAGAGTAATCAAGTGAAAAAGTTTAAAGTAGGCAATATTTTTATGTGGAACGATGGCGTGCTAGATCACTTGGTTATGATCGTACCATCAAAGAACGGAGTCGCTAACTGGATTGGATGGTGCGCTGTCCAGTTCGCTAGCGGAGGACAAAAGTTTCAAGTCCAACATCACGACCTCAAGCCTATCGAGCAAAACCGGACATAATTTGTCCTTTACAATTTCCCAGAACAGATTACATTACTAACATCACCAAAACAAAGAGGTTCCAATGAGAATATCAAGTAAGCAAGGCGCAACAATGACACCTAAGTGTGCAAACCTTATCAGAGACATGTACAAGTTAGTGAAGGAAGGCTTCACGATTGATGAGGCAAAGCAGTATCTTGAAATTGAGGGTTGGCGATGCGACAAAGGCTATCTCCCTTCAAAGGGCGATTGGAATAAAGCATCACAGCGCATCCGAATGGTTCAAGCCAGAAGACAGGCAGGAATGACCAACATCAAAGGCAGATGGTAGCGAGCAAGTCGGACATTTTTTGTCCTTGCAATGTTTCGAGAACAGATTACATTATAAACATCACCAAAACAACGGAGTCAAGTATGATGTTAAAGAGATCAAAGTATTCACCACCATTCAAGTTTTATAATGAAGCGCAGTCTTGGGCCAACGATCAAGACTTTGATGATGTGTGGTTTATGATCTACAACTACGAAGCAGAGGTTTATCAGATGGTTAACGACAGTCGGCTTCACTATCTCCAACATTGTTGGGGATTAGATATGAAAGTCATTGAGACTTGGGGGTAAGCATGTTGAGTAGCATCTACAAAGTCGGAGACTTATACACATACAACAACAAGGGTGCGACTACACTGTGTGATACATTGGTCGTGATACTGGGTCATGATCCCTACAGTGATAAGCATGTAAAGATCCAGTTCTTAAAGAACGGAATGATCGCACGAGGATGTTGGATAGGGTACTTGCTTCCAGTAGAAACGGACATATTTTGTCCTTGATTATTTTCGACAACAGATTACATTATATACATCAACAACAAACGAGGTCATTATGAACATCAATGTAGGCAACTTAGTAAGAGTAAATTTAGGATTCTTTTCAGTCGAGGGCGATCCGCTCAGATGTGAACGCAAGTATGCTTGGGGATTGGTCAAGGAGATCCGCAGAGAAGGCGAGCGATTTATGGTTCATTTCATAGAAGATAATCGAGAGTACCTTATCAAGAGATTCGACATAAAAACAGTTGTCACAGACGATGGACAAATTCTGTCCTAGACAAAACCAACCCAACTGATTATATTATAGACATCAACAGCAGAGAGGTATTCAATGTGGACAGAACAATTCAAACTCGGCAACTTGGTTAAGTACATAGATCCTTGTGACAAACATGGCATAGGAACCGGAGCCATAGGGATCATAACCGAGAAGATAAACCGACATGGCAGATACGGAATACTGATTGGATACAGAACAGTTTATATTCAACACTGGCTATTGGTGAGACAATGAAAAGATTTAGTGTAGGGGACTTGGTGATATGTGATGATGGGCTTGTAGCCAGATACGATCGACTCTATCTCATCATCCAACGGTTCACTCAAACCCTTGTGCGGATACAATGTGTGAGAACAGGTAAAAAAGATATTGTTAATATTGACTGGTTAAGGGAGGCCCCATGCTCAAGTACAAGATAGGTGACCTAGTAGAATGGAACTGTTGGTATGATGAGTGGGCACTAGCCATAATCACAGAAGAAGAAACACCATATACTAAACTAGGATATAAGATAAAGTTTGTCCAAGTGGACTCCTCCATCTATGTAGGTCAACACTCTCTAAGGCTACCCACCTACTACCCTACCCCTATGGGGTATCCAAAACTCCCATAAACGGTCATTTATAGGCCTCTAACGCAAAACTGGTGTCTATGCACATATGAACGGATGCAACGCTTGTATGACTGTATCTGAGGCATCTACGGTATAACTATCAACTACAACAAGGATTCGACAATGAACCGACAAGTTTCCCCCAAAAAACCACAGCAACCCTTATTTCAGCAGGTCACAAGCGTAATCCAAGCGATTGAGATCATAGAGGGCGATTGCGAAAGCGCAAGCTACGCTCAAGCGTTCCAATACCTCATAGACACAGGTGTCGTGTGGACATTGCAAGGATGGTATGGGCGCACCGCAACGGGCTTGATCAACTTGAGGATATGCAAGCGTAAGTCTTGACACGCGCTTATCTCTCTTAGGGAGAGATCTTATGCCACTTGCGTAACGCACCCCGTTTTTAAGGAACTTAAAAAGTCTTGACACATGCGCATGTTATGCCATTTGGCATAAAGATAA
>VMHT01152375.1_pt1 | contig 20873 bp, 16 predicted proteins | sample 4693611 | NCBI WGS metagenome assembly VMHT01 (sample SAMN12280063, study PRJNA550983) | marine metagenome | isolation source: seawater sampled from same location over 5 years 0.02-0.2 micron viral filtrate | place: USA: collected off the coast of southern California halfway between the port... ...
AGGCAGCGGTTGATAGACGATGCGTCGGCCTGAGTGTGTTCAGAGTGCTCGGGTAACAGTGCGCGCGTCGACATCTAGTAAACGCGTTACTCTACGTTGCCTTGGATTGCCTCACTTTAATATTTATTACAACAGCGACTGTTGCGCACAAATTTACCTCGCGAGCAAACGGTTGTAGAAATGACGAAAACGGACAGTTCCAAGGGCTACACGCTCTGATAGCGCCCGCGTGCCCTCGCGCAATCTTTGGAGCAGCACATGCAGCATATCAAGCAGATGATTAGCGCCATGCACACGTTCTCCGCATTCTGGCGTGCCTTGCGCATCTTTCGCACATGGCGCGCGTTGTAGGCGCGAAGCGGCTCGGTTGCGCGGACAGTCGCATTCAGGGGCGCGCACGCGCGCCCCACGCGAACCATGTCTGCGGCGCTCTCGGCGTAGCTGGGAAACGAACTGTCCCCGGCAAAGCGCGCGACCTTGGTCGAACCGCACCACGCGTACTGATGGGGCACCTGCAGGCAGCGCGCCATTCGCTCGACGACGGGGCGCGTGCACGTTTCACCGAGGCTCAGGTCGACCGCGATGGTGCTCATGCGCTCGTCGCGAGATGACCACTCGGCGCCGCTGGATTCGTAGCGGAAGTCCCCTTGCTCCAGCGGGGCTACTTTCGTCTCCGCGCTGCCGTAGCAGTTCACCACCCAGATGTCACCGTCGCGCACCTCCTCGTGAAAGTGGCAGTGGGTCCGCGCCGCCGCAGCGACGCACAGCTCGCACACCAGCGCCAGACGCAGCATTGTGTACCGCTGGCAAATGGCCGCGGCGGTGCGCTCCCCTCCCCCGCCGCGCGCCCGACCGCCCCCGCGCGCATGCAGGGGGCGCGCGCGGGAAGTCAAAAAAGAACTTTGCAATTGACGTGCAAGAACTCAAATTTGCGACGATGTGAGCACATGGAACTCCTGTAGAATGCACACTTTTTCGGGTTGGTAGTAGAAACACGCATCGACATATGCGCTCCGCAAGCCCCCCAGCCCGGCGCGCGCCGGTTCGCGCAGAGGCACATGCACCGGAGCACGCTCTCAGTCTCAGCGAGAAAGCCGAAATTGCACGCGCGGCCGTGCATGAAGCAATCATATCGCAGGACCCAGCGCAAATGCGGCGCGCGTTGCTCCTCGTCGAAGAATCGGCCCTGGAGCACGAGCTCGTCGCCCTGGATCGCCAGCAGGCGGCGCGGCAGCAGGACGGGCAGGTGGCGAGGGTGCGCCGTCGTAAACGAGCCAGCACGTGCGCGCTGTGCGAGATGGCGTTATGCTAGCAACTACGGTTCAATGTTCTATTCGTGCAAACAAGTCAGTGTTTCACATACAACGACATGAGAGCCTCAACCGCGGGTTCGAGCTCCACCCGCGCGGTCGACTTTTGCGCCAAGTTGATCCTCTCTAGTAGATTCATGGCGCGATGCTTCCTGACCGGGTGTCCTATCATCTTTTTAGGAGGGACACGAAATCCCTCTAGCGTGCGCACCGAGTCGACAGCGAAGCATTGTTTCTCCGGGCTCCTGATCGGGCCCTTCCAGGAGCCACTGGGATCGAGAAGCAACGTAGGATGCCCCCTGGCGTCAAACTCATGCACGATTGCACCGCGGAAAGTTCCGTCACCGCGCCTGGCCACGACGCGCTGGCCAAGGTCGAGGTCGCTGCTGTGTAGACCTTGGGTCGTCTCTGTCGGGGGCTCGAAGCGTTTCCCGAGCATGTCCCATTCTGGATTACCCGCCGTGATTCCCTCTCTGCCACAAACAGCACCGGGCATTGTGCTATGTTTTTTTTTGTCTGGTGGCTGTGTTTTGCCTCTATTGTTACGTGTATATGTGCGCACAATTTGGTCGTAATGCAGCAGCCGGCCTGATAGGTTATATTGCGACCAATTATTAACAATGTCTATGCACCCATATATCACGGTGGGAATCGTACAGCGGGGAAAGTATGCGAAAAATAGGCGCCGTTGTAAACCGACCGGGCTACGACGCCCATGTGCTCGCCCATTCAATTGTTAAGAGGCGGAGGCAAGACGCTGATGACGATGCGCTGCTACTAACCCACGCGCCCGCTGCTACTACGCGTGCACCCCCCGATGATTTCGAATGTGACCTCACCGCTCTATGTGATGGTGTGGCCGAAATGGTTCCGTGCACGGTTACAAGGTTTTTGACGAAAAACCCTCAGCGCTGTACACCAGGGTGGAACCCCTCTGTCCCCCGTCATGTTCTCAGCCTCCGTGTAGAAGCTGCATTCGACACAGAGATCAAAACGGCATGGGAGGAGTGGGACGTTGACGGAACGCGGGAAAACGTCCTCGTGGTCGATGGCTTTCCGAAGTGGGTCGATCGCGCTGCCAAACTAGCTGCGATTGAGGAGTGTTGTCGGACGATTTCATGGGCACTTTGGCCCGTGGAGAGCAAAGCGACTGTCGGGGGCCTACGAGCAGCTGGTACTCAGTAGCTGGAGACAGCAGCAGCACAATAAATATTCGCAAAAGTCATCGCAAACGTGACCACTTGCTCGCGGTGACTCGTCCTCCGGAGTGCGTACCATGTCAGCGACAATGAGTGGTCTCGGGTCGACGGCCACTGCCTCGACTAGCAAAGCGGTCGCAGGGGCGCCCGGGGGGGCCTTGGGCATTTGTATACTCGCCGAGAAAGATGGGGAGCATGATTGGGCCCGGTCTTTGCGCCTGGGTTGCTGCGCGAGAACGATGTGTAAAAATATTTACACGACGGGCTCAACTGCGCCTAGCTGACCACCCCGCTGCGCCCAGCCGACCACCCCGCTTCGCCTAGCTGACCACCTCGCTGCGCCCAGCCGATCACCCCGCTTAGCCTAGCTGACCACCCCGCTGCGCCCTGCCAACGTGTCCCTTGCCATTGAGGTCACACACGACGACCTGCAGTGCGCGGTACAAACGCAACCTAACCAATACAAAAGGTAACGGACGTTGTTATTTACGCACCTCTCGAGCCGCAAGCGATGGAGCGGGTACTTGGATACTCGCGCCACCTAACCGGAGAGCACGCGAGTGGCAACGTGTACGAGATGCTACTGTAGGCAACTCCTGCTCCGCCTGCGCTTCATGCGCTGCTCGCAAGGGGGGTGGGGTCGGATATACGGCTCGTGGTTCTTTTTGCTCCAGGCGGAGCCACGGTGGGTTTTAGCTGCACCACGCAGGTACAAAATACGCTTGCATGCATATTGACGTACGCGGGGTCCGGTAATATCTCCATGGTCTCCTTTTTTCGCAGCGTGTAACGCGGTGGATCACCGGAGGCGGTGCAGGCGACGGGTAGCAGGACAGCGCCCCCCCGTGTCAGTTCCAGCCTTCCCACTTCCTCGGTGCTGTACAGGTACATAAATTGAACCTGGTGCACGAGAATCTCTAGTGCGAGAAACGCTCCCTTGGGAGGTTCCACACGGCGGGAGACCGGGTCGTACGAGCACATGAACCGAGGATCCCCTTGGCGCATCAGGTACGCGTCTGTTTTCCATGGGCATTGCCCCCACCCACCAGACTTGTTGTTCTCCTCTGGTGTACTCGGAGCACGCAGCGCGCGCAGCGCCCCTACGACCTCTTGGAACTCTTTCCGTGGCCCCAGGAGGCTGAACATGCGTCGCATGTCTTCTTTTCGGAGGCACAGCATCTGCGCCCCGCTCAGTTTGCGCTTTGCGATGGACTGGATCACACACGCCTTGAGTTTGCGCCGTGCTGCCCACAGGGCCACCTCTTCCGCGCTCCAATGCCACGGGCTTGTCTCGAGCCGACGGGTGCTCTCCATGCGCTGCGAAGCGTGTGGCGCTACGTCCACTGAGGGCCCCCCCCGCTAAACTACCGCTGACGGTACCCACCGGCTCCGACCCTGACTTGGCGACCGAACGGCGTCTGCACATTGGCGAATCGCGATGCTGAACGTGCGGTCCTCGTCTGCCCGACGAATCTAACCCGATGGGAAAAAATGCAACACCGATCGACTCGCACTGTGATGTAATCCTAGGCCCCGGACGCGCTTTGTTTGATATGTGACGTATCGAGCGATACATCGGTACAGTACAATACATTTGCGGGCCCAGGGATCCTACTGGTACCAGTACGTTTTAGGTGGGTACCGACTCGCACTTTAATGTAATCCTAGGCCCCGGACGCACCTTGTTTGATAGGTGACGTGACTCGCGCTTTGATGTGATCCTAGGCCCCCGACGCACTTTGTTTGATATGTGACGTAACGAGCGATACAACACATTTTCGGACTCTGGGATCCAAATATAACATACCGGTACTAGTACAGTACCTATTAGTAGCGCCGAAATTCACGTTGTAATTCACGCCTTGGCTCGATGATGTCATAGCGTCAAATGTCATTCGCCAACATTTTACACAGATCATATGTGATTTTCGCTTACATTGTACGTTTTACGCATAAACTGACGCACACAAGCCAGCGTATTTAGGGTCGCTCGTCTTCCGCTGACGTTGTGCGCAGCGCACGCCGAGACAATAACCATGAGCACCCCCCCCGTCGTTACCGCTCCCCCCCAGTGGCTACCGCAAAGCTTGGTTGAAGTGGGCGGCATCATCCAAGCGGCGGTTGATCTGCAGCCCGGGCAAATCGTTTACAGTACCGCTGGTGAGCATCTTCCGCAGCAACTCTATGCGTTCGGATTTCCTGTACCGGAATGCTGCATCGTCACATTGACAACAGACGATGTATTGGTGCTCGAGCGCAACCCATTTATGGCAAAGCTGCTTGCCGCGTCGCACGCAGTCCACCCGGACCACGGCAACTGTCACATGACGGGTACCGCCGACGCACCGTGGGACACGATTAGGGTGACGCGCCCAGTCCCCTCCGGCTCCCCCCTGCTGCTGAGCCGCTGCGAGGTTTCTGCCCTGACGCAAGATATGCCCATTGTCATGAATGCGTGCACGAAACACATTTGCCAAGCGTTCATGACACAACACGTACCAGACGACAGCTGCGCCCTGGCGGGGCACCCGGCTGGGAACGACGGGTACACCACCTTTGGTAGCATGGTTCGTGTTGCTTGCCACGCACCCTGGTGCACCGCTTCCGCCGTTATCGGCTGTGGATACGGTGAGACGGCAGCCCTCTTGGCGCTTTTCCGTCAAGAGGGATGCACCGGGTTCGAAATGTTCCAAGAGCGCGTGGAGACTGCCCGCAGCGTCGTTGCGTCCGCCGGTTTGTCCGATCGCGTGCGGCTACTGGGCGAGCTGGCATCCTTCGAAGATCCATGGAGCGACTCGCCGACTCTGCTGTGGTCGAACAACTACCGGTTCAACGACGACCCCAAATCTCAAGTCATCGCCGACCTGCTCGCGTTGCCACACTACCCCGCCGATACTTCGGTGATGCTGAGCATGGTGCCATTCCTGGGCGAGGTAGACGTACCAATGTGTTTCTGCGGAAACTGTTACGAGGACTTTTGCGACCACATGGGGGTGTACGGCTGCCACATCTTGCGCCCACGCGCAAACGTTCAAATCGACAGTTCTTCGTGTGGCCCTCGCCGAGGGTTTGCGAGAGGACAGCGCATTCTTCTCCGCGTGCCGCACTCTTCGGTGATTGTGGAGCCTTACGGCGCGGGAAAAGAAGCGCGTGAGGCATGCAGTTACCAATTTTTCACGTGTACGGATCAACCCCCAACCCCTCACGAAGGAATCTCGTATGAAAAGGTTCTTCTCGAGAGCAGCGCTGACCTCACGGACCAGCTGCGCGCGGACTTGGCGTTCGTAACCGAAAGCGAAGTCGTTGGCGGTCCGGTTGAGCACCACAGCCTGATATTCCACGGCGAGGAGGGCGAGCTGCTGGGCATCGACGTGGCAATCGTATTCATCGCGCGCGAGCCGGGCGCTGCAAAGGTGGCGTTTGGTTACCGCACACTGGCCCACGTGCGCGATTGCGGTATATCCGGAACCATGCGCGTGAACCACGATGTAATTCTACCGTCAATGCAAGGGCGGTCATTTATAAACCAGGCGAACCTCATAACGTCCCAGGTGCTGCGTGCCAAGTTTCCCGATGTGACATCGCTGGTTCTTGAGCCCGACAAAGAGGTTGGCTACCACCGCAACTACGAGGCCCATGGGTTTCTGTGGCGGCTTCAAGAGCCGCTTGTGTGCACGCGGGATTGCCCACCGCACGTGTCCCGGGCAGCATTTCAATCGTACCGCCAGCAGATTGGACTCGAATCTGAGCGCTACCCCTCCTTGTGGATCACGCTACCGGTGGAGGATACTGCGACAGCAAAGCGTGCCAAATGCGCGTAATTTTCGAACCCTCACCAGAGGCTCGAGCGCATCAAAAAATTCAATGAAATGCATTGGCTTTCAATTTTTCACCGGGGCGCACGCGCATGTATGACTTTCCCCTGGTGGCACACGGGATGAACATTCATTTTCCAAAACCAACCGGCACATGGGACTCAGAACACCCCTACCCCTCCCACGTGCCGTATCTGCCAAAAGCCATCACCGGCACATGGGACTCAGAACACCCCTACCCCTCCCACGTGCCGTATCTGCCAAAAGCCATCACCGGATAATGGTCGATTGAACCATTCTAGATTTAGCATAATCTATATGATACATTCATTTTCCAGTCACCCTCTGCTGAACACCTGGCGAAGCTTTACTACATTAAATCGCGACCAAACCTGTCCAAATGTTCGGTGAGCCTCGTTCTCATACTACCTGCCAAAGCCGTCTCAGCGTGTCTCGCCTCTACCGTACTCCTAGAGGGGGCCGATGCTGAACGGTGCCGAAGGCGCATGCAACGCGAGTGGCAGCGATACCGTCCCACCGGCCGAGTGGATACCGGAGCTCACAAGTACGGATCGAGCGGAGGAGCGGGGGGCGGCGTGGATCACAGGGGGCCAAGATGAGGACATTGCTGAGCTGACCGAGGGGACCTGTCTTGACCCCCGGGACTTGTATCTAAGCGATGTTCGCGAACTATGCCAAATGCCATGGGGGCGCCTGGAGGATTTCGCTCGCTACATCAAGACACAGATACTGCACTACATGGAACAGGGGACGGTGTTGAATCTGTTCATGAGCCACTGGCTGCGCGTATTCGAGATGCTGGTCGCTGCACGGGGGAAACGCGGCGCGCTCTCCGACATAGCCGAGACTGTCGAGCGAGACATTATCATTTACACCAAGAATACGACTATGCGGAACCTTGAGGCCAGCCGCCGTAAGGGGGGATGCGAAACCCTTCCGGGACAGTACGATAAGTTGCTCCTGATCTCATTTCACATGCGCCGGTTCAGGGTGCTGCGTCCTGTCCGCTCCGTCCCCCGTCTGGAAGACATCGGGGACGCCGCCGACTGTGGAGAGACCAATGCGCCACCGGGGGACGTATTGTCCGATGCAATCGCGGCAACCCGACGAGCAGGCTGTCGGAGCGAGCTGTTGGGGAATCGGCCCAAAACGACCGGCCGCATGAGTCAGGCTGAGCTGCTCGCACAGGGGTTTGTCACAAACTTTGACGCGAGCCAGTTCCTGACGAAACGAACCATGTCAACAGCGCAGCGTAACGAGCGCACGGTTTCATTGAAACGTGCTTACGAGGAAGCCATTCGGGGCAGCGCGGGGAACGATGCTTTTCAGCAGGCAGATGCAATGTGCGATTTTAGAGATCAATGCGAGCGCAGCCCTATGCTAGCGTGGGGTGCGCGAGGGGACGCCGGAATCAATTGCAACGTCATCAATCCAGTTTACGCCGCCGAATGTATGAACCGCGGTATGAATATGAAAGCGCTTCAAAAGAAGGCCATGGACCTACCCACGCTGACACGCAGGCAAGCCGCTGAGGCTCGGTACCGGATTCGCCAGAACAAAGATGCCGACGAGGCAGCGATTGCCGATCTGCACACCTGAATCACTCGCTAAACCGGGCGCTTTACGAATGCATCAGCTCGATGACTATCGGTATACCTGGTTTAGACGGGGGAATGAAAACGCGATTTGGCATCGTTTGATACTTGTGTTGCAATGCCTTTAGCCCGGTAGTTCGGTTCATGCTGCGACTCGCGTAAATTAGTCTTTTATTGATTTTCTCGTCATTAGCCGTACCTCATGCGAGTACGGCGCTGCGCTCGGTCGCGGTCGTGCCTGAGTGGCACGCCTCGGTCTACCACGGTGCGAAACAGTTTGCACGGATTTCACATACACGAAGCAGGGATCACGTGCGCGTAGAGGAATTCCTTGAGGCCGCGCTGGTCGTCTTCGTCGGCTTGTTCCATGGCCAGTAGTACCGCATCACCAACCCCCCGACAGCCATGCTCGTGCATGTACAGGAGGCACTCGAAGTGGCAGTACCTCGCCGCCAGAGTACACGCCTCGCTGGTCCACTCGCAGCCGTGCTCGTGGGCGTACCGGAGGCAGTCGAGGTGCCCATTTCGTGCCGCGATGTAACATGTATTGCTGGTCCACTCGCAGCCCTGCTCGTGGGCGTACCGGAGGCAGTCGAGGTGCCCATTATGTGCCGCGTAGTCACATGCTCCGCTGGTCCACTCGCAGCCCCGCTCGTGGGCGTACCGGAGGCAGTCGAGGTGCCCATTATGTGCCGCTTTGTCACATGCTCCGCTGGTCCACCTACAGCCCCGCTCGTGGGCGTACTGGAGGCAGTCGAGGTGCCCGTGCTCTGCCGCGTAGTCACATGTATTGGTGGTCCACTCGCAGCCCCGCTCGTGGGCGTACTGGAGGCAGTCGAGGTGCCCGTGCTCTGCCGCGTAGTCACATGCCCGGTAGGTCCACCCGCAGTTGTGCTCGTGGGCGTACCGGAGACAGTCGAGGTGCCCATTCTGTGCCGCGTAGTCACATGTCCTGAAGGTCCAATCGCAGCCGTGCTCATGTGCGTACCGGAGGCAGGCGAGGTGTCCATTCTCTGCCGCTTGGTCACATGTCCTGAAGGTCCAATCGCAGCCGTGCTCATGTGCGTACCGGAGGCAGGCGAGGTGTCCATTCTCTGCCGCTTGGTCACATGCCCGGTGGGTCCACCCGCAGCCGTGCTCACGTGCGTATCGCAGGCAGTCGAGATGCCCATTTCGTGCCGCTTTGTCACATGTATCGCTGCGCCACTCGCAACCGCGCTCGTGGGCGTAGCGGAGGCACGCGAGGTGCCCATTCTTCGCCGCACCGGAACATGCCCACCTGGTCCAATCGCAGCCCCCCTCGTGGGCGTACTGGAGGCAGTCGAGGTGCCCATTTCGTGCCGCTTTGTCACATGCTTCGCTGGTCCACCCGCAGCCGTGGTCATGTGCGTATCGCAGACAGCCGAGGTGCCCATTCTGTGCCGCGTAGTCACATGTCCTGAAGGTCCACCTACAGCCCTGCTCGTGAGCGTACCGGAGGCAGGCGAGGTGTCCATTCTCTGCCGCTTTGTCGCATGCTGCGGGTGCACCAGCGAAGCCCACCCCCTGGGACAAATATTGCATGCACGCCAGCGACCCCGCCGTCGCGGCCCCGGTCACCAGCTGCCCCCGGTCCTGCAGGCCACGGAGCCACTCCGGGCCGATCACACTGGCCCAGAGCATGCGGTTGATCGAGCCGTAGATGCTTGTTGTGAAGCGGACCCCATCCCGCAGCGCGCAGCGGGGCTGCGCGCACAGCTGCTCGTAGAAGAACTTGCACGTCAGTGCGGTGGAACCCAGGTCGTCATCGTCGACCATGTTCAGTATCAGCACCCGGCAGATCGTGGGGAGGCCGGTCAGCCATATGGGGTGCATCGTGCCCAGCGGGCCCTGCGCTGCGCTGTGTGCGCTGCCTCTCCCTTTCTTTGAGCCGTCGGCTTCTCAGCCCACCCCTCCCCAGCCACCTTTTTTCCAAAAGTTTTGGCGGGGCACCCTCGTCCCGGCGGGGCACCCTCGTCCCGGCGGGGCACCCTCGTCCCGGCGGGGCAGCGCAGCGTCTGAAGCGCCCGGTTTCATTCACATACCGGTGTTCGCCGGCGGCCAGGCGCACATGCAGGTTGGTCGCGTTTTGTTCCTAGGACAGCACGCGACCAACCTGCATACCAAAGAAAACTGGAATTTTGCCCAGCCGCCGGTGGCTGGCAACGCACACACGCAGCGGCAGCTGCGGCGATGAGCGACGCCAGCGATGTATCCGAGCGCCGCCCCGAAAACCAAGCCGCCGCCGGCCCGCCCCCCCAATCTCCGTACGAGTGGACTGTAGCGCAGGTTTGCGAATGGGGGCGGGGCGCGAGCCTGGACAAGCAAACGGTGACCGCACTGGACAGAAATCAGCTGGAGGGGAAGTATCTACTGACGCTGACTGACGAGGAAATTCGAGAGATGCTGCCATTGCTAGGTCCACGCAAGGAGTTCACCAGCGCGTTAATGAGCCTTGTTCAGTACACAAAAACGTCTTCTCTCCCCGGGGGAGATTCGCCGCAGAAAGACAGCACCAGCGTGGATGGCCAAGGGGGCAGTTCTGCACTTGCCCTCCTCCAAAAGTGCGCGACGACCCGCCATGCGGCAGAAGGGGCCGAAAAGTACACAGAGTTATGGGGCGAAATCCAAGAGGAATTCGGGGAACAACTCGAGCACCTCGATCGCGGGAGCCACAGCCCAGACCATTTGTTTGCGGTGTTGTCCACGGGTGTGGAGAACGTCCGGGTTGACACGACAGGGCCGACGATCCAAGAGCTGTACGACGAGTGGGTCCGAATGGTGGTATCACGTACGGCACGCGCGGCTTATGGCAGAATGTACCCGGAAATGTCGGTTTATTTGGACGAACAAGCACAAGGCAAAATGCTTTGCGGTGTTTGCTTTGATACTGATGACAAAATGATGGACTCGATGCTCCAACACGTGCGGCAGCGCGGCGGAAACACGTGGCATGTGGCACTCGTAAAGGAATACGCGTCGATGAGGTGGGAGCAACAAGGGGCGGAAAACGTGGGGAAGTTTCCGGTGGCTTGCTTCGCGCTGCAGGCAATGATCGCGTCGGAAAACAGCGATGTATTATCATACACTGCCGCGTGCCCGATCCGCGGGTTCTTCGAAGCGGGTCGGCGCTGTGGCCTTATTCCGGCGGGCGAACGTCTCGCGGTGCTCACGTGCCCGGCGGGAACGCGGGCACTCTTTGGTGACGCGGCGACGGCAGTGACTGGCCCTTGCGTGCGCGACAATACCCGCCGTACACTCATCTGGTTTGCAAGCGAAGGGGAGGCTGACGTCGGGAACGCTGCCGAGGTCTTGCTGACCCACTACGACGCGACGACCAGCGCGTGGCCGCTGACAGCAGCGGACAAAGTTGCCATTATCCAACTACTGGTGAAGTACGAGACGCTGACAATTCAACCGGGGCGGTCGATCGCGGTGGCAGAGGTCGACAACGTTCCGGAGGGCGACTGGTCTTGCATACTGAGTATCGTGCAGTCGTACCCAGACATTGTAGTGCGAACGCGGCCGTATCGGGACTGTGAACATGGCACACAGGACGAACCACAGCAGGGCGCCGAGCAGTTGACCCCTGATCCCACCAACGCGTGCGTCGGGTGGGTCCCTGCCCCGTGGGACGAAAATGGCACCGCCATTGCCCGCGTTGACCCGCGGCTCGCATGTACGCACGACAATCTGTATTCAACTTTGACATGCAACGATGAAGGCGCGTCCATGGCGCTTTTAAGCGACGAACGCGCGCTACGTACATTGTGCAAGCAGGATTACATCGATCAGCTCGAGAAAATAAGCGATACAATGCGAGTGTTGCCCGTGCGCTGCATGTTTACGAGGGAACCTCGGACTTATACACTAGTCGATGAGCAAACGGGGCTGCGATTGAACAACAAGAGTTTTCATCAAATGTCTGCAGAGGCCTTTGCTGCCAGCGTTGTCTTGCTCAAGAAAAAACCTGGCACCGATCTCTCCCCTGGGCGCCCGGCGAAATACCGTCGCAAAGCAAAAGTACCATCGCAGGTGCTGGTCGATGGATCTGGGGGGGGGATCGCGTTTGTTCAAGAGCGTTTGAACCGCGCAAATGTGCACATGAGTCGCCAAGAAAAGAAGTTCATTTCCGAATACGTACCGGACACGTATCACGGACAAGACGAAACAGGTATACGCATGAAAATTCGGGCGCTCCAGCAAAAACTACACAAGAACATGGGGGTTACCACCGATGATACGGAGTTTGTGCGATTACTTATGGAGCAGTATCAGAGCTTTACTGCACGTGGGCGTCGCACAGCAGCGGCCAAGCCGGGAGAGGCGGAAACCGTCTGTGCGGCCAAGCAAGGAGAGCTACATGACGATGCGCAAGAGGACGAATCCGCGGACGAGGACTTCTGCGAGCAGTGTGATTTGTCACACGACACGTTCAACGATCCACTACTATTCTGCGAGGCGTTAAACAGCGATGGTGCCGAGTGTCCCACCTGCGTCCATAGAGTTTGCCGCGGGCTGAAGAAAAACCCCACGTGGTTGTTTTGCGAGGATCACCTGAAAGAGCTCCATCGCGCGCGTTTGTACTTTCGCGAAAAGCTTGATGCCGAAATCAAGGGTGAAAATGCAGTGACGCTAAAGGACTGGTGCGTAAAGTACGGAAATGAATTGGGCATTGGTGAAACTACGGTTCGCGACTGGGTACGCTTTGATCCTGGTAGTCGCATGAAAGTATCGCATCTCCAGGGTTCGGCGAAGACAAACAATGGGTTCCTGCGCCTATGGCGGAATGAGATGGCCAAGAAATGATCCCGGCACATGTGTATATACAAAGGCAAAAAAAAAACTCAACCGCAATGTGTAGCTAACGAAATGCTGCAATGTGTACACGAGCGAGCAAGATTGATTCAATAGGCAGCATTGTAACATAAAATAACGTGCGGGAAAAACTTCTGCTTGCCGCCAACCCACCGTCCACGCTGCTCCACCGTGGCCGTTTGCTTGTCATAGTACAACTGCTGTGGAAACTCCATCGTAATCACTACCTGTGTTGACATGCATGGCGCGCGCGCGCGTCACCACGACCACACGACACTCTCTAACCAGGGAGCACCGTCGGACCTTGTACCACCGACGGAGGCTGACGCTGTCCCGCAAGCGGCAATTGCATCCGTAACCGTCATTTGGACGAGCACTACGGGTTCACCTACATTCGAGTATGGTGTACTGTTGCCGTAAAATTCAATATAGGCGTCGGTTTTGTTGAGCGCCGTTAATTCTGTCCATGACGTCGCGAAATCAAACGAATTGTCATTATAAATCAGAGGTTGACTACCGTCCGTCGCGCCGATTGTAAGCCACGAGTCCGCTTCGGCGAAACCCAAGACCTCGTTGTTGACGACACCGAAGAATGTCGGAGACACGCCGCCCATGTCTACTCCGAATGGATTACTGACCTGGTAGGCAGGAGGAAGCTGCAGGCGCGCACCGTTCCCTCTGTTGCCCATCCACTCGACGGTGGCGTATGTATCCGGTAGAGATACCGTCAGCTGGAACGTGACAAAACCGGGGACAATCAACGCGTACGATGTGACTTTCTCGTGCACGTACGACGGATCGACGGGGCAAGCGCAGCACGTGTTATTGATCACCCGACGCGGGAGGCCGTCTAGACAAGGCGCAACACAGCACGTCGTACACGGGATGGGGCGAGCGATGTTCGCGGCGCTGCTATTGGAAATCGTGGGCGCGTCTCCGTGGTCTCTGGATGATACAAAGAGAACTGCGAAAATCCCAAGAGTAAGCAATCCACACCCGCGGTGGTTCGGTCGATGGTTTTCATCCGGCATTGTGTTTCTAAAGTGTAGTTTTGCTTTTCATGAGTACATGTGTATTTTGAGCCCAGTTGCCCGACGTCGCCAAATTGTTTCTCTACGCCACGCGTCGGTCACCACGACCAAGATATCACCCTTGCAATGCAAACGACGATGGCATTAGAGCCGCGCCTTGAATGTCCCTGTTGGCCGGGGAAACGCTTCGCCTCCGAAGGCTCGCTTCGCACCCACCGCCTGTCGCAGCGACATCAGCTTTTCGATGCACGCCTCGAGATCGCCGACCTGCGGAGACAGCTCACCCAGAGCACCAACGCCCGCGCGGCATTAGAGCGCACGGTGCAAGAGCTCGCCACCCAACCTAGACTACGACGCGTCACGGAGAGAGTCAAGAAGCGCATCGCCGCGGCGCAACGATGGAAATGTGCCCAGTGCGATGCTATGCTCGATGCCACATACCAGATTGACCACCGCATCCCGTTGTGGCAAGGTGGAAGCAACGAGCCTGACAACCTCCAGGCACTATGCCCAAACTGTCATGCGACCAAGACCCAAGCGGAGAGTGGTGGTGCACCATGATCGGCGCATTATTTCACGCCGGCGCGAGACCATGAGGTTTTTTACATCGACGCTCACTGACTCGTTCGTTTAGGCATGTTGGATATGAGCATGATGAACGCGACAAATGCGACGATGCCGATTTCACTATAGAAGATAATATGATAGGTGGAAGGGGGTGTCGCCTTGGTTTGCGGCTTGCTGTTCGGATCCGCCGAGTGACATGCTATCCGCAATTTCCAATGACCTGGCACTGAAATCACAGAACGAGTCGTCTAGGTACCAGTTGACACACCCCAAGGGGCCGATGGCGAAACGCCGCGGTCGAGGTGGCATGTGAATACAATCTTGTCTATTTTTCCCTCTGTCGGGGGCCGGGGACGATAATGTTGCTAATACTACAAATGCCATCTCTCGTGTATTGCAACGAAGACACAGGCAAATGCGCAGAGTACTCAGAGTCGTTACCCTTTGAGTTGCCGTCAGACTGTACGAGTTCGTTATTCCTCCGGAGTTACTATGATGGTGAGTGGGATAACACGTGCGCCTGGAGAGACGACTATTACGACAATAAAGAGTGCGACTATAAGTTGAACGACGCCGACTGGAACACGGCCACTGTCACGCGCCGATGCCGCTGTGAAAATGACTCTATTCGGTATCCCGGAGATGACAGATGCCGCAGTGCTGCGTCGGAACCGTATTCGGAAAACACGTATGTAATCCCCGGCACCAGTACGATTTCTTCGCCTTGCGACGACATTTGCGGCGCCGATGTGACCACTTCGGTGGGGACAGTGGAGGATACCGACCGAATGGAAGGGACGTGGGTTATCAAAAACCCAGACAAGAGCACAGCACTGCAATGTACACCGGGACCGTGCGACCCGGACGTTGTTCCCACGACGCCCTACCAGGGGCCGCGCGTTTGCTGCACTATCGATCCGGATTCGGATTTGTACGGTGTGTTGTCGAAGTGTCGCGGTGAAGACACGACGCTCCCGACGAAATTCGACGGGCACGTGCGGGGTACAACCACAACCAACCCCCTGTCCCCCGATGCACCCCGCGCAAGTGGGGCCACCCTCTACATAGAAAATTCGACATGTGCGATAACGTCCGTGAGCGACTTTCATATTGCGCGCGACGTGGCTGAAGGCATCGGGATATTGTCACTTGTCCAAGTGGGCAGAGGGCTCAATGATATGCACGAGGAAAAACAACAAACGGAGCGATACTTAGAAGCACTCGCGAACATACAGCAAGAACAGTTCGATCGCGCCGCTAACGCCAATCCCGAAGGAGATGATTCGCCGGTGCAGGATGATACACAGGGTAATGTTGAAGGGGACGGACTGAACGCTCCGCTGCTACCGGGGGGCAACCAGCGCCGAGCTTCAACCGAAAACAACGAGGACGCGCTGGGCGCGTGGGTGAGTGACACGAACCCGTCGAATGAGCCGCGGACGCACGGGGGGCGGCTATTACGTAATGCTAGGCAACGATACAGGGACGCGCGTGACGCATATCGTGAAGCCCACCCCGTCGCTTCCGAACCAGCTCCCGTCCCCGACCCAGCGCCCAATCCACTTCTCCTTCCGGGTGATACCGCGCTTGCCCCCGATGGGACCATGACTGTGCGCCCGCTACAGAACGTACCGTCGCGTTATGCTCCCCAAGTCATACTCGCGGAGCGTCAAGCTGCCGCTGGCATACCGATCAATACCGATAACATGCAGTCGTGGTGGCGTTTTGAAAAGACTGTATCTCAATCCGACTCCGATGCGGCACTGCGCAATGATCGCGTGGAACGCAAACAACAGTACAAGTTTGAAATGTTACCCCGCTATGATCAAGCTGACAACGTGGACAGCGAAGAAAATCGGATAATTGGGAAGTTTGCGGGCGTGCCCGTGGACCCTTCGAGTACCTACATTGTGGCACGAGCGAGAGCCATTGCACCTGCAAGGCAATTCCCCAGGGTGCCTGTTGACGATGAAGAGAGGGCCGCACGTGCAGCGGCATGGCAAGAAATGAACACCGGCCCCCCTGCCGAGCGAATGGCCGCTTGGAACAGGGAGGTACAACGAATACAAAACGACCGCCCAGGGGACGAGCTCTATTTGACGCAGCTGGATCTTGTCGGTCGTCCTGATGACGTCCTTACAAGTTTCTCACCCCAGCTACGCAGAATGTCCGACGACGACGTCTCCCGTAGGGCACTCGAACTATCCCGGGAGACGACGTTGCCCGAGGGTGAGTTTGACGATGTGCATGATACTGCACCGCAACGGGAGGGGGGGGGATTTCACCGCGCTTATATGGAAGCGCACTGGGAAGAAGTTCAAAGAGAGCGCCGCGATGAAAATTACATTGCGAGAGCCCCGGATGTGGCAGATATTATGCGCAACGTGGACACGGAGAACCAGCAGCATGGCGATGCAATACGCGAGCATATGAGTGACTACATGAGGGTAAACCCTCATGTTGGCAATGTTCGTATCGCACCCCGTGCTGCACATGTAGCCCCGGAAGCGGCTGCCAGGGAAAGTATCTAGGAATAAAATGTATAAGAAAGCACTGCACTTGGCGCCATTTTCACGCTTACCCGCACTGCTTGCAACCGCTGCCTATGTTTACATTACACGCACACCCGGGCGTACAGGGTGTGTTTGGGCCAACAATGATTCTTGTACATGATCTCGCAATTTGTCCGTCACCTTCACACTGTATCCGTCCGTACCGTTACCGTCGCGCGCATCCGTAGCACTGTACGACGCCCCCCACGCAATCAGAGTCTTGCGTATCTCTTTTCGCAAGACTGGGTAATCTCCATGGTTTCCTTTGCCCGTGATCACTCGAATGTACCCCCAGAAGTACCCACGGTTTTTCTCCGGAACTTTGGCCAGCCTTTGGCTCATCACCGCCGCGCGCAAACGTTCGATTGCCCCTCTCACCGTCTCCCCGTGCAGATCAACCTCAAGCGCATACACTGCCACTTCCGCCGGTTTTACCGGAGCAGTTGCTTGCTTCGCTGCCGCTCTCCTTTGTCGCTCGCGGTGCATTTGCGTGGACAGGTTGTGATCAGCCTTAATTGTGTGACACCATCCCATCAATTCTGTTGGCGGTCCCTTTGGGGCCTTGTTCGTTGGTTTCCGTTTCGGCTTGCGTGCTTTGCGTGTGCCACCCGTCTTGCGCCGCATCCGGTGTATCCGCAGCCATGTGCGAGCATACCCCTGTATTGTGACGGCAGCTGCATTCTCGGCGTCTGCCATGCGCTGCTTACGGTCGCGCAAGGCCCGTTGGATAACCACCGACGCCCTTACCGCTGTTTTCAGTGTCAGTGGTATACCCTTCCCACCACATTTGTACATCACGTAAATATTTGGACGGGTCTTGTTTCGAAACGCCACAACGCCGCGGACCACTTTATCGTCCTGATACACAGCACTGCACTTCTGACCGTTGTTCAATACGCTGCGCATCACCCCTTCTCGCTTGCCGCCAACCCACCGTCCACGCTGCTCCACCGTGGCCGTTTGCTTGTCATAGTACATGACCCCCTTGCCGTCCGGGCGCAGTTTGTCGTCCACCATACCGACGTACACTAACCTAGGCTTTGTCACCTTTCCATGACGGAAAACCCCGTCTCGAAATTTTCCTTCGTATGTTTCGCCCCGTTGTACTAGCTGCAGTTCCCCCTCGCCATGATACTTGCTATTTTTCCAATATCCTTTGTACACAGTCGTACCATTGCAACGGTACGTGCCGTGGCCATTCATGAAACCTCTTCGCCAGCTATCGCACGAGTATTCGTCACCGTCGGCCATTGTGAGTGTACCGATGCCGTGATATAGTCCGTCCCGAAATTCTCCTTCGTACGTGGCGCCCCCTTGTACCAGTACCCCTTTGCCATGATACTTGTAATTCCTCCAATGTCCTTTGTACACAGCCGTACCGTTGCGACTGCACGTACCGTAGCCAGTCATTACACCCGCTTGCCAGCTCTCGCATGAGTACTCGAAACCGCTCGCCCTCGTGAGTGTACCCGTGCCGTGATATCTGTTTTTCCAAAAGTACCCGTCGTACCTATCACCAGACCCGAACGTGTATACTCCTTTGCCGCAAAACACGTCCTCTGCAAACTTGCCGGTGTAATGGTCCCCGTTCAGAAAACGCACCGTACCGTGCCCGTGTCGCATCCCATTTTTCGTATCCCCGACGTACGATACAACGTCTGTGTACCCCTCCTTGTCACCGGTGTTGCCAGTTGTTGGTGGCATGGTGTTGTGCAGGGAAGTGTCGGTGTACGTACAATCGATACTACTGTATCAGTAATGCAACACATGACAAACTTGGTCGCGATACGACAATACGAAATGGCGCCACTGTAAATTTGCGACCAACTTGCACTGCGGCAAAGTCAACAAAAAGTGGCGAGATGTGGGCAAAATGACACGCACGGGGCGGCCAGTATGCAACCCAGCGCGAGTCTTTGCGATCGTAAGCGGGGGGCGGCCGACCCGGGGGCAGAGGAGAGTGACAAGAGGCCCAAGTGCGACGACACCAATGTGGGCTCGGAGCTGCGAGCAACAGTGGCGGAGTGCTCGAGGCTGCGAGCAGCCGTTGAGGCGTGCGGCAAAGAGCTTGTGTGCCCGATATGCCACGAGCTGCCCGTCGACCCTGTGACGGCCGAGGACGGGCGCGTGTATGAGCGGGCGTGTATTACACAATGGTTCGGGGAGAAGAACACGAGCCCGATGACAAATCAACCGATGGGATCGACGCTCCTAGATGCCGTGCAGGCGCGGGCGGTGGTGCGCGCAGTGGCCGGGTGGGCTGGTGACAAGGGGGAAAAGGTGCGACAGCGGTCCAAGATGGAAACGGCATGGGCGAAACTCGGGGTAAGTTACTCGGAGTGCCGTGAGGCGATACGAGCGGACGGAATGGCGATTGCGCACGTCCCGGAAGAACTGCGCACCGAGGAACTGTGCAAGCTGGCGGTCGAAAATGATGGCTGCGCAATCGATTGCGTTCCGGAAGCACTGTGCACCGCGGACCTGTGCGACATTGCAGTTAGAAATACATACTGTGCACTCCAGTACGTCCCGGAAAAACTGCGCACCGCGGAGCTGTGCAAGATGGCGGTGCGGAATCAATACCTGAATTCAGATGTGCTCCTGTACGTCCCGGAAGCACGGCGCACCGCGGAGCTGTGCAAGATGGCGGTTGAAATTTCGTTAAATGCACTCCAGTACGTCCCGGAAGCACTGCGCACCGCGGAGCTGTGCAAGATGGCGGTTGAACGTTCAGGCTGTGCACTCGAGCACGTCCCGGAAGCACTGCGCACCGAGGAGCTGTGCATGATGGCGGTGGAAAATGCAGGCTGTGCACTGAGGTACGTCCCGGACGCACTATGCACAGAGGAGCTATACAAGACGGCGGTGGCGAAGAATTCCGATGTACTCGAGTACATCCCGGAAACACGGTTCACCGAGGAGCTGTGCAAGATGGCGGCGGAGAGCGCTTCAATCGAGTGTGTCCCGGAAGCACGGCGTACTGTGGAGCTGTGTGTGGCGGCCGTTGCAGAGGATGCATATGAAATCGCTTACGTCCCGAAGGCACTGCGCGCCGTGGTACTGTATACGATGGCGATGCGACAGAGTAATTTATCATTCGAGCAAGTCCCGGAAGAGCTGCGCACCGCGGAGGTGTGCAAGATGGCGGTGGAAAATGACGGCCATGTACTCGAGCACGTCCCGGACGCACTATGCACCGAGGAGCTGTGCAAGATGGCGGTGGAAAATAGTGGCCATGCACTCTCGTCCGTCCCGGACGCACTTCGCACCGAGGAGCTGTGCAAGATGGCGGTTGAAAATACAGGCTATGCACTCGAGCACGTCCCGGAAGCACTGCGCACCGAGGAGCTATGCAAGACGGCGGTGGAAAATAAAGGCAGTGCACTCCAGCACGTCCCGGAAGCACTGCGCACCGAGGAGCTATGCAAGACGGCGGTGGCAAAGTATTACCGTGCAGTCGCGTACGTCCCGGAAACACTGCTCACCGAGGAGCTATGCACGACGGCGTTAAAGTCATGCGCGGATCGCGCGGATCGGTATTACGAAAAAGAATATGTGATGGACAATATTCCAGCCGCGATACGTCTACGCGTACTTGTGCGAAGCGTCATCGCGTAGCTGTCGACTGCCGGGTGGCGTTGCGCTGAAAACAAATGTGTCATAATGTAATGTGTCAATCTAGCTCAATTAAGGCCATGCGACTCGTCAATCCTTGTAATTGCTTGGATGAATGCTGTAGCGCGCTTTGGGTTCTCCAGTCTTATCGCGACCAATTTTGTCTTACATTTTTTTTCATTGCTACAATACTCTTAAGACGGTTTAAGAAAATCTTCATGATGTTGCACCGTTACCGTAAAAGTGTCTTTCGCAATGCTAAAGTGTTGTCAAAAACCAGGTCCAAAAAAATTGCATGTGCTCCTGAAAGTGGTGCGCGCCGCCGGGCCGAC
>VMHT01199149.1_pt1 | contig 20870 bp, 37 predicted proteins | sample 4693611 | NCBI WGS metagenome assembly VMHT01 (sample SAMN12280063, study PRJNA550983) | marine metagenome | isolation source: seawater sampled from same location over 5 years 0.02-0.2 micron viral filtrate | place: USA: collected off the coast of southern California halfway between the port... ...
AACTCAATTCTAATTTTCGGCGGTGTATCATTGCACCGTTGAATCAAAAACAATTTCTATGCTAACTGAAGACCTATTATGGGGCTATATGGCCGACTACAACGAGCGTTTTACGGACTATGGATACGAGGACGACCAAGACCAGCAGTTCAAACGGGAGAAGCGCGAAGCAGATGCTCAAGACTGCTTGGATTTAATATGCACTTGTTGTACCGAAAGCAAGTATTACGGCGAAGACTATGTATAGATACGTATTTTACACTCAATGCAGTGAACATGGCCCAAGAAAAATATGGGCTATCAAGCATTGCAAACGCCCTACAGCAACGAAGGTATACAAGTACATGAGATTGTTGTTTGATAGCGGTGAGGTCGCTGTTTATGGATATGATATAGAAACAAACATTTAATAACTATGGAGGAAATCACCATCTACTTTGAAGACGGAAACGGCGCATCTATTTTGGGTGTGGTGTACGGAGAAGAATTGTACATGACGTTGCTACCTACGTTGGAGGCATTCGCTAAGGAAAGAGGCGGAATAATAACTGAATCAGTAAAATAATGCTTATGGCTACGAAAACTTATTGTGTTGCACACACATCAAATTTGCAAGAATCGAATTACTTGTACGCTTTGGAATCAATGGAGGAAGCGCAGAAGGTGTTTAAAGGTGTGGTAAGCCACATGAAGGAATACGCTGTGGAGATATTAGAGGAGAGCGAAAAATCGTTTTACTGTGAAACGGACGAAACATACGAACGATGCTCAATATTCGTAATCGAGAAGCGAAGCCAAGCGAACGGCGCAATGGGAATATCTATGTAAGTACCCCTATGTACTTGGGGCATCATGTCAAGACAATTGGTTTGGTTTTGGTTCATGTTGTTGACTCAGTAGGTTCGTGACCTACGATGCCCCCTAATTTAATTGATGCTTATGGAATACATTGAAAAGAAAAGTAACTACGAGTTACTATCATTCGAGAATTGGGAGCGTAAATACAAGCCCATATGGAACACAAAAGGTTCGAGCATTTACTTCTGCACCCATAGTGAGGAGGACAGGCAGTTCCTAAAAGAAAATCAAGACAACGATGCGTTAAACATATGGACGCTGGTTGATGGCGATGGGGAAGAATTATTCATTGATAGTGGATATCGATTTGTAAACCGCATTGAGTACCTAATAACGGAGGTGTCGCGAGAATCGAAGGACATCTTAGTACAAGCAGAATACTAATCTTATGTACTACAAACACTGTGAAAATTGTGCCTACGACATCGTAGATGATGAAGGGCAAATAATGGATCATGAGTGCGCCGATGAAACGGGAGGCACATATATGCATCCTAAATACTTATGCGATTGGTACGTCATAGTAGACTATCAAGGGAAGCATGAACTACTGAGATGGAAAGACGGAGATATTATAGTCTACGGGAATCATGAAGAAGCGTGGGAGGATTTAGGAGTGAACGACATGGCGGTGCAATGGAATGTATTAGATGCATACCTACAAAAGCAAATTATTAATCAAATATTTAAAAGAAAAAGGTTCGAAAAATAAGCGTATGGACGGAATTGGATTACACCTAACCTCTAAAGAGGAGCGTGAGGAACGCATTGAAGAACTGATGCAAGAGATAAGCATTAGCAGTATTGAAAACTATGCAGTTGAAGGCCTTATACGGGGCATGAAAATAGAAATGGAAAACATAGGCATTGACCGTGACCATGAGTTATATGGTGCGCTGTTAGATGAGTTGAACAATTACGATGGCTGGAACATTGCTTAGAGGTTTTAACATTTCATTAACGCAAATCTAAATTTAGGGGCCGTACGTTTGCCCCATCACTTAAAACTTTCGTATGATTAAAATTGAAATAAGAAAAGACGCCATCCTCTCGATGATGAGAGATTTAAAACTTGTGCAGGAAGACATTGAGATGCTACAAGAAGGCACATGGGTACCCGATAGGGATTCATGTGAGGCTACATTAGGGACGCTAAGAGACGTCATATGGCATTTAAATGAATATCAAAAAAAATAGATTAACATGATAGAAAATTCGCAAATGAAATTTACGGCTCGTGAAATGCGCTATGACCAATATAAAGACATAGGGCTATCATTCTTAACACAGCCAAGAGAAGACCATCGAACATCGGATAGGTTTGGTTGTGCCCAAAACCATGCGGAAGGCCACCTCCGTGCAATATGCAAGTATTACATTGAGTGGGGCATATTCGATAGGGTCAACGGCGATAGCGAGGAGATATACCATGATGCGCTGTTAATCCAGCGTGATGGGGCAATAGAATGCTTCATGGAGGCATTGGAAGAATCTAATGCTGAACTGAAAAAGTGGGACAAAATTGACCGTGATGTTATCGATGCAAAATTATCTACGATATGGAATGATGCTATGCAAGAGTTGTACGATGTTCTTCAAGTCGTTAGCCAATGCGTGAAAGTATGCCGTGCGATAAGCCGTCTACCTGATTTTATATATGGATAACATGGAGGATACAAAGGTGTACGTTAAAAGCGTAAGGTATTTTGAAACACGTAGAGGTTTAGGATACCAATGTAAAACCAATCTTGGATTTGAGATTTGGAATGATGGAAGCGGGGGAGGTACCTACATAGATGGTGCTGGGGTAATGCCTAACCGCGTTGTATACGAGGTGTTACGAAAGCAATTCCCCGATGCGGACTTGCATAGTTACGATATTGAAGAAGCCTTAGAAGGTTTAATTAATGAATACGAATCAGTTAAATAAAATGGATGACGATATGATGGATCAGTTTATTTTCTTTTGTAAGAAAACTATTGAGGAGAACCCACATCTAAAAGAAGAAGTCATGGGCTTCTTTGACTTAGCGATGATGGAGATTGAAGAAGGTGGTTCACAAGACCACGAAATCGAGTTGGCTATTAACGACATAGAAGAATTGTTAAATGAGTAATCAAGTAAAACTTATTGAGGAGATTACACGAGATGTGTATCATGCCCTTGAAACTGCGGAGATATTACACCATAGTTTTGAAGCACTAAAGTTACGTAACGCTGTTGAAAAACTTGCGATGCTTGAAGTAGAAGTGCGCCGTGAATTATCTATTGTTGAATTATGCATGAGGGATTTAGTCCATGCTGGAATTGAAAACGATTAATGCTATGGAGATACTTTGCTTTAAGGACTTTGTAAAAGTTGCAAACAATTGGAAAAGGAATAACGCTTATGGTAACATAACCAAGTCGGACATAGCAATCATAACGGCCTGGCACAATGTGAGTGACGATGTGTTTGCGGACATTATCGGATACTATAAACTTGAATGTAACGTCGACCAAAAAACATGGCGACATAATGTACTTTTTTTATGACTGAAAATGATTTTAAACCTAAACGCAAACCATCTATGCTGGTTGAAGCGTTGGCTTGGTTCTTTCTTTATGGGCCAATCTTTACTTTCTTTTATTGTATTGTGCAAGTAATTAAATACCTTGTTGGGCTATGATACGTAAACGTAAACACATAAGAAGAACGGAAGCGTACCTACGTATGCTTGAGTTAGATCAGATTAATCTTACTCTATATGCAAGTAGAATGGGATGGTCAAAAGACATCCAGCATCAACTAACTAATTCTGCGCTGTTGATTCGTAAGTATCAACGTAGGCTAAGATTAATACGTATGTGATGGGAGAGTTTAAGTTATACAAGGATGTCGAAGGGATGAAGTACCCACAAGAGGACTTGAATATTGAACGTCATCACCGCGCTATGATTACCTATGCACTGCGTAAATACAAGAGTCCAAAGGAGGCATCTAAGCATTTAGGTATTACTTCAAGAACTGTATTCCGCATGATTAATAGATACGAAATTGATTGGAAGTTAACCGATATAAATGAAAATGAACTATGAGAACAAACTACACGTTTGAAGTGCCTTGCACATTGACCTATGAAGTGGAAGCACACACTGAGGAAGATGCAAGAAGAATTCTTTCACGGGATGCTGGAGTAACCATTACCGGTATACGTCATATCGACCGAGAGAATTATGAAACAGCAGAACTAATCAGTAAGGAACAAGTCACGCCTAACTATCCCTTTAAAGAGGGGGATACCTACTACACTATTGAGAAAACCGGTGCTGGTTACGAGCCTTGTGAATCTACATGGGATTATGTAAGCGAAGAGATGTACGACGAAGATCCCGATACGCCCTACTTTATTAACAAAGGTAACGCCTGGAAAGGGGTGCGCCTTGTGAATAACATCGAGTCATTCGACACGGAATATCAACGCTCAGATGACTTTATAGTTTACGAAAGAGGCCGTCAGCAGTACAATGCAATACGATTACTTGCAGAAGAATTAGGTGAGGCAGGTAGGAAAATAATCGAGAAACTCCTTTGATATTAACATTACAATGTGTATTATTGTACAAATAAATTTATGCTATGAGCAATACTTATCAGTTTAAAACCACAAACATTAAAGGTAAACAGTACGTTGAAGTTAACCAACGTGTCATTGCCTTTCGTACTTTAAGTGAGTACAAAAACTTTTCATTACAAACGGACGTCATGCACTTAGATGCTGACTCATGTGTAATCCAGGCTACAATTAGCAATGCGGAAGGCAACATAGTTGCACAAGGCATGGCTCAAGAAGACAAGAGTTCATCTCGTATAAATCAAACATCATACGTTGAGAACTGTGAAACCTCAGCCGTAGGTAGAGCACTCGGATTCCTGGGCATTGGTATCGAAACATCTATTGCTACAGCAGACGAGGTAGATATGGCTATTGCTAAACAAAGTAATGGCGCACCTGAAACAAAGCAGTCTTTAAACGAAGTTTATAAAAACGCTGTTGATTATATCAAAGGCGGTGCGAACAAACCGGAACGCGCTAAAAGACTAAGTCAAATTAAAGAGAAGTACGGAACCACATTGTCTAAGGCTCAGTTGGAGAAATTAAATAAACTCATATGACTAATGGATGGTTTGAATCTTTAGTAGATAAGACCGGTAAGAAGTATCTCTCTTACTCATCTATTAAACTTGCACTACAAGACATTGCGCTGTTCGAGTTATACATGCAAGGCAAACTCAAGAAGACATCTAAGGCATTAACTTTTGGTAGTGCTTACGATTGTCTATTGTTTACGCCCGAAGTCTTCAACGATCAGTTCTATGTGTTAGACGACGCTCATATACTCAAGGAGATTGGAGGCAAAAGTCCAGCCATGACAAAGAAGTACAAAGAGTGGAAAGCAATGGAGCAAGAGAAGGCTACCGGCAAAGAACTCATCAGTGAAGAAGACTACACTCAATGTGTGGACATGATCACTCGTCTTGATGATAGCGGTGTGCGTGATATATATCTTGAAGGAGATTTTCAAGTAGAATTTCTACAAGAGATTGACTTTGACGGAATCATTGTACCGGTACGTGGATTCCTGGATGCACTTGGAGATGGATTCATATCGGATTCTAAATCCTCAAGAAGTGTTAAAGGATTCTCAAGAGATGTGATTGCCTATGGCTATGACATACAAGCATACATATACACCCAAGCATTTGGGGTAAAAGATTTCTATTGGGTAGTACAAGAGAAGGCCTATCCATATTTACCAGCAGTATTTAAAGCATCCGAAGAAACCCTTGACTTCGGTAGAAAGAAGGTTGCTAAAGCCCTCAACATAATCAAGTCGCATTATGAAGAAGGTGGCACGGCCAGTCATTTTTTTATTCAAGGGGAAATTTAATTCTTTATTGACCTATGTCAGAACAAGAAAAAAAGGACGTCTACATTGGATATGTAGGCGAGAAGAAGGAGTACGACAGCGGTGTCGTGAAGTATGATATCTCTTTTAAAGAGCATCAACTTGATGAGTTGAAGAAGTACCTTACCTCATCAGGTAATGTAAACATCGACTTCGTGATCAAGACCGATGGAGTTGCATTCATGTCGACGTTCAACCCAAGAGCGCCGAAGAATCAGCAGTACACCAAGAACAATCAGAACGACACGGTCGCGGCACAGCCCGCCGGTGACTTGCCGTTCTAAATTAAGTGGGGGTGTTCTAAACTTAGATAACGCAAAACTCTTTTGGAAAGGGGCACCCCCTCTTTAATTTTTTTAGCATGAGTAATTTTGGTAACAACGATGAGGTTAGAATTCCTAACACATATAGTATAACCTATAATAGGAGAAATAAAAGATGGCAACTAAAGAAAAGAAACTCAGTAGTATTCAGCGCGATTCAAAAGGTGGACGTGGAATTTTGGCACCAGGAGGTGATAAAGAAAAACTGTCTAATATTTTAACGGGTAGGAAATACTTTGTTGAAATAGGTACATGTTACTTCGACACGTTAAACGAAACGCTTGGGGATGCTGGATGGCATGGCGTTGTTGTTGAACCGGTAACTAAATACCTAAACATGCTTGATCACTACAATGGTATAACGTACATAAATTCTGCCGTAGACAACAAACGTGGTAGCAGAGTGATGGATGTGTACAATGAAGACAAGGTTAAAAAGGATAGCGATTACGCGGGTATGTCTACGTTCACTGAGTATACTGTAGAAAGGAATAAGAAATTTGTAGATCAACGGACTGTAAGTACAATCACTTATGAAGACGCTGTATTTATGGGTGGTATTCCTCGTGTAGACTTTTTAAAGTTAGACACGGAGGGTCACGACTATGTTATACTATCATCTATAGACTTTAACAATAGAGCATTACGCCCGGCTTTGATTAAAGCAGAAACAAAACATAATGATTCAAAGAAATTTATTGAGTTGCTTGAGCGCAATGGATACCTGGTCTTTGAAGAGTCCGACGACGTATATGCAATTGATAAAGTTGTTTACTTATGAGTGATAAAATGAAGCAGTTCCTACGCATAGCAAATGCGAGGTTAAGAAAGGTATATCCTAACAAGCAACAAAGAAAGGCTTGGGCAGCCAAGATGTATGTACGATGGCTGAAAAGACAAGAGTAACGCTTACCCCTCTGTACAGAATAAGGGTAAAATTGTACAATATGATGCACAAAATAAGGGTGAATCCTTAAAATTATAGGCGCAGACATAAAAAAATGGGCGCAAACCTTTAACACTAAAGAGAGATGAAAACAAACTACGAAGAAGAGTTTAATAAGATGATGGGCTACCCGTTAGAAACCGTCAATAAATTGTCTGCACAACTAAAGGAGATTAAAAATAATCTGCATGAGTTACAAGAATGGCAAGAGAAAATATTAGAGCAAGAAGGTTTTAACAAACCTAAACTTTAACTCAATGATTGTATTAGTATTGGTATCGATAATGTCATTCACTTTAATTCGTAAAGATCACATACGTATTAAGGAGATAAAAAAAATCTTAAAGAGATATGAAAAATAAATGTAACGCTGTAAGCCGTCGTGCTATGTGTACAGAGGTACGCGAATATGTAGACAGTAAATTAGAAGAGTTAAGTATTCTACACGCATCTTCCGGAACAAAAAGTAAACACGATCCAGGATCAAGTGAATCTCTACGAGAGAAAGAAGTTATACTATTAATGGAAATTGAAAGAGTTGCTCCCGAATATTTCAAGGTTATATCTGATAAGTAATGGACTACCACACATTTATTAATAGAAAGAACAAGGCAATAATCGATGCTACAATTACAGTGTATTCAAATCTTAATGAGGTTCATGCACCACACCTTTACCTAAGTAAAAGAGATCGTGACTTGGTTCAAACGCGGACATTGATTTGGTCTTACCTGAGATTCAATACTACTATGAGTTACCAATCTCTTGGTAAGATGTTTAATCGTGATCACTCTACCGTTATTCACGCTGAGAAAACTCATGCTAAATGCATGGGAGTATATGCTAATGGTAAAACCGTAGACCCCGATTATCAAAGAAAGTATTTCGAAGGCATTGAACTCATTAGAGATTTAGTTAACGAGTCTGAAGTAAGCGACACTAAACTTAAATATAAAGTAATAATATATGCTGACGCTCCTCAGAATTGGAATGAGTTTGCAATATTAAGCGCATCAGAAATAATAACACTACCGGTATGATGGAATTAAAAGAGTGCACCATATGTGGTAGTGAAGCAGACGATCAGTTTTTGTACGGGAATTTTGGGATCATGCCCGTAGCATTTTGCGTGTGGTGTCAGAGTAGTTTACAATCTTATTGTGATCAAATGTTTGAGATAAGGGAAGACCTGGAAGAAGACTGTGGTTGCAAGAATAAAAAGGATGAGTAAAGGCCAGGACATATTTTATTACAAGGTCAACATTATATATCAAAGAAAGATTGGTAAGAAGATGTATCTCTTTAAGGGATACGAGTTGGAGTGTGTAAGCAGAGCCAAAAATCTTAATGATCTAAACAGAGATTCAAAGGCATTATTTTTTTTAGAAAAATGCATGAATTCCAAAACCAAAAAACATAACTTCAGGGTCTCCAAAATTCTTGTTCAAAAGAAGATTGGATTCTCTGAATACCATAAAGAAGATTCCTATGTCAGCGATTTCAAATGAAATGATTACAATATTCTCATCGATAACTAACATTGATGACCCTCATTATATATCATTAGAAAGCGCATTAGATAGGATACGAGAAGGTAAGTCACAAGCAAAGGTTGATGAAGTCAGAGGTGGTCAAAGCGCTGTTAAAAAGACTTTGCCCGTAGCATTATTCTCAGGTGTGTTTAAAGGCAGAAGAGATGACGACATCCAGGGACATAGTGGTTATGTTATATTAGACTTTGATCACATTGATGTAGATGACTATAAGGCTTTATTAGGAACCGATGAACACATACGTGCATGTTGGAGATCTCCAAGTGGTGATGGCCTTAAAGCATTAGTAAAGATATCCAATAGCGAAAGACATCGTGACCACTTCCGTGCATTACAAGCATACTTTGATAGAACATATGGATTAGAGGTTGACCCTTCAGGTATTAATGTATCGCGGGCTTGCTTTGAAAGTTATGACCCGGACTTAATTAGCAATGACAATAACAAAGTCTTTGGTGCTATGCTCTCTGAGAATACTCAGCATGAGGATATCACTGAAAGGAAATCATATACCGACTACGACAAGATAGATATCGTTGCTCGTATGATTCGTAAGGCACCTGATGGCGAGAAGCATATAACTCTTTTAAGAGCATCAATTCTATGTGGTGGATACATATCTGCTGGAAGGATGGAAGAGGACGAAGCGGTGCGTGTAATGCTACGTGAGTTACAACTGCGTGACTCCGTTGAGGATTTAGATTTAGCCAAGAAGACTATTGTCGATGGGTTAAGCCAGGGCAAGATGATGCCTATTCGTGAGATCATTGATGATGAGAACAAGATACGTAGAGAGATGCGTATCAATGATGGGGACATGTCCTTTATTTCTTCTGATGATAGTGACTATGAATGGATCAATAAGTTTGCGAACGGAGAGATTGAGAAAGGTTTGTCTACCGGCTTCGCTGAACTTGACAAGCACTACTTGTTTAAAAAAGAATTTACTATTATCAATGGGCATAGTAACGTAGGTAAAACTACTATGGCGCTGTATCTTATGGTATGCTCTTCTATCAAACACAATTGGCGCTGGATAATTTACTCCTCAGAAAATAGAACCGCGGCAGTAAAGATGAGGCTGATGGAGTTTGTAGTAGACATGAAGATTACTGATATGCACTATGAAGAAAGAGTAGCCGCATACAAATGGGTCAACAAATATTTTACAGTGATTAGTAATGAGCAGGTATATTCTTACACCGATCTACTTGTATTTGCAGAGAAACTTATACGACAAGAAGATTATCATGGTTTGTTTATCGATCCATATAACTCATTAAAGATGACGGTGTCAAAGAACAACCAAGTGTCTTCTCATGAGTATCATTATGAAGCCGCTTCAGAGATGCTTACGTTCAGCGTTAAGAACAACATGGCAGTATGGCTTAACACACACTCTATTACTGAAGCACAAAGAACTGTTGGGCCTGATGGCCTGCCGGTAGCACCTCGTGCCGCAATGACTGAAGGCGGCGGTAAGTTCGTGAATAGGGCCGATTCCTTCCTCACATTTCACAGAAAAGTGTCTTCGCCTGACTACGATCTTCGACAACGAACCGAGATACATGTGCGTAAACAACGTAACCAGGAGACCGGAGGAGAGCCTACCGCATGGGACGAGCCTATCATTTTAGAAATCAACTCAACTAAAACGGGATTCAGTGGCCTGGCCACCGGTAATAAAAGTTTCAAACCCGCAGCATATAATGTTGCATTACTGAAGTTATAGTATTATATTCATGGGTATGAATGCTTACGAAGAAATCGTAATACAATTACCCAAGCCTCCATCACTGAATAAATTCTATAGTGGGCGCCACTATGCAGTGCGTGTAAAATACAAGAAAGAATATTGGGAGTCCATAGCAGAAGCAATTAAAGATCACGATAAGTTCTGGGTTGATTCAATGGAGATACATGTGCGTTACAATTGTCGGTTCGACGTTGATAACGCTATATGTTGTTGTAAATTTTTAGCAGATTACTTACGTAATCACGGCTACATCCATGATGACAGCCCTAAGTTCTTCACCAAGCAGTCAACTCAGTATGATCCTGGGGTAGAGAAGGATAAGTTTGTTGCAACAATTAAGGGTTATGGATACAAAATCATTGAGTAAGATTTATTTCCTGGCAACCAGTAGAATGCATGATGCGGCTACTGATTTGTATGAGAGTCTACACGACTCTTCAGGAGATCCTCGTTCTGACGCAGAGCGATTACACAACACAATCAGAAAGTTTAAAAGAGACATTGATGCAGAGTTCGATATGATTCGCTCTGTATTACTTGAGTATTATGATGACACTGATTTATCTTGATGGGCTAAACGGTATTAACTATCATAGGTTAATGACTCCGTTCCTAAGACTTAAAGAAGAAGAAGGATTACAGATCCATTTCTTTGAGGACTTCAATGAGATGAAGGAGTGGGACTTGTCTCAAATAAAAAACCTTGTGGTGTCCAGGAGATGTAGCGTCTCTGATCACAAAGAATTTAAAAAGTTCTTAAAGAATAACGACATCAAACTTATTCTGGATAACGATGACTACTGGAACCTACCTAAAGATAATCCAGCCTATGAGCATTACAAAAAAAAGGAAGGTCCTAACATTACCAATACAATTAAAATAGCAGATGAGATCTGGTCACCATCCTCGTACCTTATTACGATGATGAAGAAGATTAATCCTGACGCTGTTTATAGACTTATCCCTAATACAGTGTACGAGAAAGAACAGCAGTGGGCTGATCAACAGAAAGATGGTAATCCAGACTTTAAAGTAAGGTTTGGATACCTTGGTGCTAATGGTCACCAGAAAGATCTGGATGAGATGGGTATGACCTTTGAAGACTACGAATTATACAGCATGAATCTCATGGACTATGCCGACAGATTAAAGGCTAAGTATCGTATGAACCCCGTAGACATAACTCAATACGCACAACTGTACAAGTTCTTTGATGTATCACTATCTCCGCTAAAGAAGAGTGTATTCAATAAATGTAAATCAGAATTGAAAGTAGTTGAAGCGGGGTATACTAAGACTGCAATTATAGCAAGCAGTGTCACCCCATATAAAGAAGTAATCATACATAACGAAACCGGTATACTTTGTAAGTCTCCGTCTGACTGGCGCAGAGAGATTAAGGATATGAATATGTCTAAAGCATGGAGATTAGCAAACAATCTTTATGAGTATGTTAAAGAGCACTATGATCTATCAACTTTAAATAAGGAACGCTTAAAAGGATTGTCATGAACCGGTTACCTATACCATCTTATCTTAAAGAATATTCTGATGACTTAACTCTCAGAAGAATAGAAGCGAATAAGAAAAGATATGAGGGGACAAACAAACAGAGGACCGGAACTAAAAAGTCCTTACTACTTGGTGAGGTGCCTCGTGAATATTACACTGAATACTTAGGGATACTTGGAGAGTTGTTAGTAAGGTACTACTATGAAATTACACCAGAGTACTCAAGATACACAGTGTCTACGCTGTTGAAACAAACAAAGGATGTAACAGATGATCCGGACATTCATGTAGTAAAGAATGGAGAGACTCAAAAGATTAGCATTAAGACTTGTGAGAATTCATTCAAGGCAAACAAATATGCTATCGATAAAGAGGTCTCTGATATAGTAGTATTTATACTGTTTACCTCACCCGAAGATTACCTTGTAGGCGATTTTACACCAGAAGAAGTGAAGGCCTGGAACCTAAGATACGCATACTCACCTTATTACGAATTGAAACCCTAATCAAGGTATTTTGTATCTTCGAAGTTCCCACAATTTCGTGGGGATTAAACCTTTTTTTAACCATTATGGAAGACTTCGAATCGTTCGTATCGGAACTTGAATCCGCTGAACAACCAACGTGTAATTTTGAGAACCCTTCAGACTGTGAAGCCTGCGGAAGTTGAGTCTAAATTATGTGATGCTTCCGAAAGAAGCGAAGAAGAAGTAGAAGTAACAAAAGGTAAAAAGAAACCTTGTATACCTTGTTGTACCACCTGTTGCTGTCCTTCATAACGAGGGATGGCACAGGTACTTCTATTACTTGTACAATAGTATCGCTGTCGCATATCGCATCCACCATGATAGTATCGAAAGAGCGTACAATATTTACTTTAAGTCTGTCTTTAGTAATGGTAATAGTATCCCGCTGTTGAAGTGTTATGGTGTCACGCACCGAGACCGGAGCAGTTACAATCGTATCCGTAACAACAACCGTGTCTTTGCTTAATAGACTGGGGTTTTTCTTGACTGCTTTTTTTAGGTGCCATTGAGCGCTGCAACTGCTTAACAATAGCGCTATGATTAATGCGGTTAGCCATTTCATTTATCTGAATTGATAGTTAATACCTGCTCTTAGGTTAAAGATATTTCTATCCCAGTACTTCATATACTCACCTTCAGTAAATATACCCCATCTCTTACCTAACTTCCAACCGAAAACAATACCTGCACTATAGTCAACCCACTGAACACCACGATGATTATGCTCATCACAGTCCTCATCACAATCGTGCTCAACAAAGTTTTGATATGAGAACTCATGACCTCCAACTATGTGACGATGATATGGTAGTATGCTTGCCCAGGAGTGGATCCAAAAGTCATCATCATAATGATAGTAATCTACACCGGCTATTGCTGAGAGAGAAGCCAAGGCACCTACGCTATCAAGCATCACTCTGTTGTAGTCATTTACTATGTCTTTGTATATATATTTTCTAAAGTCAGCATCGGTGTCAGCAACTCTTTCTCCTTCACTGTTTTGCCACCACCAATCAGCGTTATCTATTTCACCATCGTTGTCGTAGTCAATACCATAGTAGTTGTCTGAGTATCCGTAATCCATTGCAAGATCCCACCAAGGCTTATCCTCAAGATAATCAGCAATAGGATCGTATCCATAAGGCTGGTGTTGTCGTGCTGCTAAACCTACACTGAAGTCTAACTCTCCTATATGCAATCGGGTACGTGCTTCTACCTGAGTGTAGTTCAAATCAACAAGACCCTGGTTATAGTATTCACCTTTTACCATGAAGTATTTAGAGAGGTATCTAAGGAAGTATCTCTGGTTAACATACTCTGTGCCCTGCTGACGACCTATATCGTACTGAGCAAGATACTCAAACCCCTTTACTGACCCAACAGTTGCGGACAACGCTGTGGTTGATTCGGTTTGCCCATCATAAAATCTATTCTGTCTGTTCTCGTAATCATAACGAGCAACTCTACGTATACCAATAGTTGCCTTGTAGTCGAATGGATTCTCAATTGTAATGTCTTGAAGTTCTCCGCCCTGAGTAACAAAGTATTCTTTTTGAGCAGGCATAGGCGACGAAGCGAACGCGCTTGTGTAAACAGTAGCATACTTAAATACACCCCCAATTTTTTGAGCGTGTACTAACATAGAACTCATTAAGAAAAAAGTAATCAGTATGTTTCTCATTAGAATTTACTTGCACCAGTTAGTTCATCAATACTCTCCTGTATATCCTTATGTGTTACGGAAAGGTTTAATGAAAGACCTGGCTCCCACCGCTGTATCTCCTCACCATTTTGGTAAAGGACTATGGTAGGAACAGATTTTATCTTCCCGTATTCTTTTACATCAGCCTCGTCTATCCATGCGTTGATAACACGGGCATCACTTATTCTTTTTAATGATACGCTGTTGGTTGAATTAAACTCAGCGTTATAATGAACCACAACCAAGCCCCTGGTCGGTACCTTGAAGGCACACAGCAGGGTAAATGCTATGGCGAGGGCAGCCCTTTTCATTTCATCTCGAAGAGGCGCTCCTCTATTTTATCTAATTGCTTTTTGATGTCATCAACATCTGACTTGGTATTCATGATCGTGGTCCGTATCAACTCATCTTTTAAGTCGTACTCTGTTCTTCCTATTACTGGCGCAGGTAATTCTTTTGCATCTTGCACCTCAGCCTTTAGGTCAAAGTATCCAAGGCTCACGATCACTGCACCACCGATAATCATACCAACAGTCTTTAATGACAGACCTACTACTGTGTCCTCTGATATTTCTTTATTTATCGCCACCGGACTTAGCAAACTTTTCTAATCCAGCAATTCCAAAACAACCGATCGTTACATACACGAAAGAATTGTAGACGCCTTCATTAATTACTAAATCTTTTCCGAACGCACCAGTGATAAGATCAAGAGTCATTACCAAAACCATTACAGCAAAAGAAATTGCACCAAGAATACTCTTCTCGTTCCAGTCGTTGCTGTCCTTAAATATTTGTTTCCACTTCATTATACAAAAATAAGATTCTGATTGTTAGTCGCGAAGGCTGAGTTAATCTGGTAACTCCATGTCATACAGGATGTAATCTAATTCTTCTGGGCTACGACCGAACTTCCTACGCACTTGATTCTCAAATTTATCAATGAGGTCATAGTTGTCTTTAGCCTCACCATAAGTTACCCCATACTGATAAGCCTGCTTAACCTCATCGAGATGCGCCTTGCGGACAGTTCTTCTGCTTTCAGGAAGATCTTCCCACTTCTCTCTAAAGTTTTTGTCTTTAAGGTTCCAACCAAATTGACTGGCAATATTAACGGGGTAGTCTCTAAAGAATATGTTAGTACCTAACTGAAGTGCATTCAAAGGTTCTAATTCTGGATCACGTCCTTCTTTCTCTGCCTCTTGTATTTCCTTTGCTCTCTTTCTTAGAGTACGCTCAATAAAAGCAATGTTCGGTGGTATGAATACTTCTTTTAAAACATAGGTGCCGGTCGTCTTATCCCAGTCTAAATAAGAAGAAGGGATCAAGTGTCTGTAAAACCAGTTTAGATCATCGCTGTTTCTTATTGGTTGTCCGTATTGGTTTTCTCCCTTGGCTAAATTAAATACAAGTTTAACAGCCATGTTAGGATCTTTAAAGTCTGAGAGTATCTCATTGATTTGAGTGAGTCTATTGATTCCGTCACGACCATATATCAATCCCTGTATCTCATCGTAAGGATCTTCCGAACTCATGTTTACAAAACGAATCTCACCATTCTTATTCATTTCAATAGGCACAATGTTAGCGCCCTGCATCCATGGGGGAAGTATCATGTTAACACCTCTTGCAGTTGCTGCTAATTCTTGCTCATCTTCATCTTCCTTTCCAGTTAGACTACGAACAAGTTCACCCATCATTGTGTAACCAACAGCAGACATACCCGCCATTGCTGATCCAGTAACCAGTGCTTTCGTACCGTCGAGGATGTATGCTTTCTTTTGTGATGGTGTTAAACTTTCATTAGTTGCACCCTCTCTTATATCACTTACTGCATTTTGATATACAGAAAGAAAACTACGGAACGACTCCAGTCTAAACGAAAGGAAATCCCCGAAAGGACTTTGCATAACGCCTCTGAAAGCAGGGTGTATACGTGACATTGTCGGGAAGTTTTGTTTTATTCTCTCCGCTGTCATCTCGTTTACTTCGTTTTGCTCTTGAGGATTTAACTCACTAAATGGTTTGCCTTCTGGATTAGAGGCTAAACGCTTCGCAAAGTTCTCTCTCTTAGCAAGGAAGCCTACTAATTTAGTATAGTCATCTATCGCACCGTACTGATATGCTAAGTCTTTTGATTTTTGTTTCATCCAACCCCATGCCTTATTAGGATTCTCTCCACTCATCTGAGCATAGAACGAATCATTAATGTTGTCAAACATAGCAAGGTTAATAGAACTACCCAATAGTCCGTACTTAGCCGCTGTCTCAAAGTATTCTTGGATTTGAGGATCAGTGTACTCCCCGTCCTTCATTTTCTTTAGTCGTGTCCTTAGATCTTTTATAACATTATACCCACCTAAGTTCTCTCCAATAGGAAGTATACCATTAGCAGCCAGGAAATACCAACCACCCATGATGTTCTTTCTCCATGTAGGTAGGTTATAGAGTACCCGCGTTCTACGCATTTGCAATAGGATACCATAGTAGATTCGCATACCCTGGTTCTTTGCAGCATACAGTGGCGTCATCTTTAACGCTTCTACAAAATCATTATTAATAGACTGACCTTTAAGAGGTGAGTTATTATCTTGAACGGATGTATAGTTTTCTCTAAAGTAAATCTCTACGGCGTCACTTAATTTTTGGAACTCATTAAAATTAGTTGGCTCAATTACCTTGTCGGCTTTACCCTCTACAAACATTGCTTTAGTTTGGTAGTCTTTTTCTTTATACTCAATCCCTATTCTGTCATAGAAATCTGTAAGCGACTCATCTCTTCTTTTTAAGCCCAGGCCTTCTGCCAAATATATCAGTTCTTTTTGTGCTCGTGCAGAGACCTCATTGATGTCGTTCATGTACACCGGTAACGTATCTCCTTTAGCATCTAATAAATAGATTCCATTCATGATCGCATTAGCAATAGCCTTAGTAACAATTATGTCACCTGTGCCTGCGTTTTGCCCTGCCTTGTTTACTCTTGAAACTAATCCATACTGTCCATAGATGTTTGCCAAGTTGTTTACAGTGGTAGTAAACTTTATAAATGGATTTCTTTCCTCACCTAAGAATGTTCTTAATTCAACGGGTAGATCCTGCTTACCCTTAAAGGATCTCGTAGGCACCCTAAGTCCACCTAAACTGGTGTCTTTAACAAAACCATTGTCAGCATTGTTAATGTTTTGACGAGACGTTATCTGTATGTCTTTGATGTATTTCCTTACCTGAGCCTGAATCGCGGGGGCCTCAACTTTATCTATATAAGCAAAAAGTCCTTCGTCTGTGTCCCAACGTAAATTTTCCGCTTGTATTTTTTCAGCAAGAAATGCAGCATCTATTTCTTCTTGTATTGTATTTAAATCTTTTTCAGAAAATGCTTTAAGGTTCTCTGTCGCTGTTACAACTGCTGAGGTGTTACCCTCTTTTGAAAGATCTTTTATTCCTTTGTTTAAGGACTTCTTCTTGGCCTCTACATATTTTTTAACATCATCTGGTTTACGCGGATCAAGTTTCATTTCCCGCATTTCAGCCAAGACTTTCATCCCTTCTGGAGCAAGAGTTAATTGATCGGTTAAATCAAGAAACACCTCTTCCAGGGCTTCAAGTACCATTACCTGCTCTGCCGCTTTCCCTAACTCACTATCAAATGTAAAATCAGGATCGGTAAACGCACGATAAGTTGTGGTGCCATAGAATTGAGAATTATCTTTTATGATATCTATCAACTCATTAGGGAGTATATCAAACATAGGGTCAGACTCAAACTGTCCCTGGTAGAAATCTCTGATTTGTTTCATGATACTTACTTCCTGAGCAAGTGTCTCATTAATCTCTTTTAATCTTGCAATCCCTTCGTCCCTGGTCTTCTGATCTTCACCAAACAAGAATGCATCTGAGGCCTCATAGACTTCATCACGCTGTTCTGGTGTCATCTTATCAGTGATCTTCCTAATACTTTTAAGTCTATTAGCAAGGTTCTTTAGATATGGTATGTTGGCAGACTGTTTAAATTCCATCGCAGATAGAACCTCTCCTCTAACTTTTCTAAGACCAGTGTTTAATTTTTTTTCTAATCCTCTTGTAATACTACGAGTCTTATCCTTTATACTTTTTAAAAGTTTTTCTGCGGGGTCAAGTGTTCTATCATAGTTTTCAGGATCAGGTAGACTCGCAGCATTTCGTGCTTCAGTAAGACTAACTACTTCACCATCAGGTCCAAACCTTACGTCTTGCCTTGTTCTTTGGAAACGCTCTGTTCTTAAAGAAGCAGGCTGTGAAACTTCTCTAACATCAGCACCAAGACGCATAGCCTCAGTCATTCCTTTTAAATAGTTGGCAAGATCTTGAGCAAGAACAGCATCGTTTAATTCTTGAAAATTAACACGTCCTCCTGTAACCTTTTGAATAATCTTACCTATAAATGCCTTTAGTTGTTCTAAGAAAGATGGATCAAACTTAATGTTTTTATTCGCGAGAAGACCAGACAACTGAACCATGAACTCCTCAGAAGGTAGTGTACCAGTAACATCATCTGCATCTGCATATCTTTTTGCAAAATCATTTAATTGCTTTACATCTGACTCTGAGAGTTGTCGAATCACCAACTTTCTTAACTGATTGTAATCAGATAAGTTCTCCCCAAAATGCTGATTTAAAACATTGTGAAAGATTTCATGATACGCTGTTTGAATACCCGTAAACTTCTCACCTGGTCCACGGCCTTGAGCCTCACCATAAAGAGAACTTTCCACTGGTACTTCTAATGCTATTCTACCTACATTTTTTTGCCCCCTATCACGAGCAGTCATACCAGCACTTCTTTGTCCTGGTTTGTCTCTTCCAAATCCAGTACGTTCAAGTGCATTTTGATATCCCTCTCTACCGAAGCCAATAACAAACATCTTTGCTTCGGGTATTGACTTGCGATATGACTCTGAAGCAAGAATCATATTTTCTAAATACTCTCTTTCCCCGGCTCTGAACTCACCCTCGTCTAAAGCACGACGTAAAGCAGCAGCATCATTAGGGTCATAAAGATTAAGGCTTTGGCCTTCTCTATCTTTTATATTTAAGAAAGATGATGAGCGCTCAGTTGCTTCCCCTTCAATTAATTCTCCTTGCGCTTGCCCTTCTTCTTCACGCGCTTGAAGTATTCCACTAACTGTAACCGGCGCTGCGCTTCCTTCAGTGTCGGGTACGTCCCCAAGTTCTTGCCTTGCTTCGATGTCACCCTGTACTTCTTGCCCACTTGCTTGATCATTGCTTGTTGTTTTTCCGGTTATTGTTTCTTTAATCTCAGCCTTTAGTTTTTTATTTTCCTCACGTAGAACATTTGAAAGTTCAGGGTTGGACCCTTGAGCAGAGATTGTTTGGTCGTTGACCATTATCATAGCCAACTTTGCCTTTACTTCTTTTCGGGTTTCTTCATCAAGGGCTAAGTAGTTCTCAGAAAGGTCAGCCTTTAGATCATACTTCTTATCTTTAAGTTCTCTGAGTTTTTGTTTCTTGACACGGGCTTCATTTTTGTCTACTGGTGTTACAGCCTCAAGTTCTTCTATCTCTGTATTTAGTTTAGACATCTCCGGTATAGCATCTACCGCATTGCTGGCCTCTACTACATCACTTTGATTCTCCTTAGACTTTATATTGTCAACATACTTTAACTCTCCTGGAGTCTTGTTTATACGACCCGCAAGGTTGTATGCCATCACAGGAGCAGCAGGACCTAATTCAGCAAATGCTTCAAGAGCAATGTCACGAGGACGTATCTTTTCACCTGCAACTAACTGCCCAGACAGTTCTCCACCCGCACCAAGTGCACCTTGAGTTAATGTTTCTGCTGCTAAAATTTTAGCGGCTCTGTTTGTTGCTGATTTTGATACGTTTTTTACAACGGTTGTTCCGACCTTACCGCCAATACCCCCTGAGATAGCATCGAATATTGCAATAGGAATACCCCTCTTCAGTCCTTTCTCGCGAGCACGATCCATGAGTTCTTCATCCTCAAATGCAAATGCTAATTGATCACCGTCTGTAACATTTACACCTTCTTCACGGATGACGTCCATCAAAGAGTGAGCATACTCAATTGCTAAAGATGATGCGCCAAAGAAACCAGAGACAGCACCAGTACCCGCACCAACCGCTGTTCCTATCCCTGGTACAACAGATCCTATTCCTGCTCCAGTACCGGCTCCAGCCGCCGCACCAGTAAGGCCAGCCTCTATACTGGTTGCCATTGATATTAAAGATTCAGGTATAGCACGAACTACATCAGCAGCAAAATCAAAAACCGGGTTCTCCTCACCTGTTTTCTTTACTCCATCGCGTTGCATGATACTATTCAGATAGGCAATATTTTCCCAGTTCATGTATCCGGTTGCCTCACCCTTCGCTATCTCAGCAGCAAGGCGTCCTGAAGCAGCCCCTCTATTCCATAGGCGACCAAGCATATTAGGATTATCATCAATGATAATGCCCATACCCTCCTCGCGTGGGTCATCCCAAACACGAGACTCTAAAGTTTTATAGTAGTCCTTTGCTAAGGATACGAATTCAGGATTGTCCTGAAACTCTTGCTCAATTTGAGAAAGGTTTACACCACGATCGTATGCATCTGATAAAGATGTAAGACCTTCCTGTAAAAGAAATCCAGAGTTAGAGTCGACTGCTGTAGAAGGAGATGCCATAGTATCTTGAACCGATTCTGATTCTGATACCACGAGATCTCCTGCCTGTGAAC
>VMHT01034123.1_pt1 | contig 20862 bp, 25 predicted proteins | sample 4693611 | NCBI WGS metagenome assembly VMHT01 (sample SAMN12280063, study PRJNA550983) | marine metagenome | isolation source: seawater sampled from same location over 5 years 0.02-0.2 micron viral filtrate | place: USA: collected off the coast of southern California halfway between the port... ...
AAAAAAAAATTAAAAAAAATTTTTTGAAAAAAAAGTTTAGGTTTCGCCGTGTTCCAGTGTTCCACCTTGATTTCACGGATTTATAAATTCCTAAAAACGTAGTGGAACACTGGAACACGGCGAAAACCAAAGTTTGAAAGTAAAAAAAAAAAAATTAAAAAAAATTTTTTGAAAAAAAAGTTTAGGTTTCGCCGTGTTCCAGTGTTCCACCTTGGTTATACGGATTTTTAAATTCCTAAATTAAGGAACATCAGTTTCATTAGAAGCATCCAAAGTTATGTTAGACCAATCAAAGGTTCCTGAATAGTTCCCTGCTTTAGACCAATAGGCGATTATATCTTTTGATGTAAAATTTCGTTGAATATCAAATGTTGTATATTTCTTTCCAGTCCAATTATTATAAGTTGTAGTAGTAGCATTATCAGATAAACTATTTGATAATGCGAAATTTAATCTATTACCATTATCTGTAATTTCAATAAAACCTTTTAATCTATAGAGATTTACTTCTGGATCCATATAGAAACTGTTTTGAGCATTTCCATCCAATGTTATTGACATAATATTAGCATTTTGTGCGGCGTTTTTGTAAAATCTCAATTTAAGTCCAAATACATATCCATAGGGCGTGCTATAATAATTTGATACACTCGTATTATTCCAATCATCACCTTTTAATCCAATATGAAAATCAGACCAGTCGCCCATTTCATTATATATTTGAGTAATAAATGACGAATCTAATATAAACCTTTTTCCATCATAAAGTGGTCTACTTAAATCAAACCAAGATTTTTGACTAATAGATGTTCCCGTCGCAGTCGCTGGACCCAAATGATTCCAAGAAAAATCATTAGGTTCGGGTTCTGACTCGGGTTCGCTACTTGTTAGGCTGTTTATCATATTTTTCAGAATACGTAACTCGTCGGCAACGTTGATGTATCCAGTTTCATTTTCATATTTAGTAGGTACGTGAATATCATTATTTAGATGAAAATTTGTATTTTGAAATGAATGAATATGGCAATAATCGGCGTCGTGTGTAATTTGTAAATGTTTCTCTCCTGATACGTCATAAACACTCAAAGCAGTAGGAAACATTATATTTAGTATAAACAAATTTAATTTAGACATTCAAATTCTATTCCATTGATTTCTCTTGATTTCAATTTATAGGCTTCAACGGCATCATCAAAATTGAAATAACTTCCAATGTAGAGCATTTTGTTATTTAGCGAAATTTTTGCGATCCATTTTGAATTGATTTTGTCCCACCACACCCCTTTAGCACCCGACCTATTGTTTTTACTAATTCCTTTATTTAATTGATTTTCCCTACAAGTTGCCCATCTCAAATTATCTACACGATTATTTGACGAATTCCTATCTATATGGTCAATTTGAGGTTTATTTTCTGGATTTTCTATAAAGGCTTTGGCTACTAAGCGATGAATTCTTATTCTTTTTCCTTTATTATTTTTATACAAAACAACTGATACTCTATTATCTTTACTTAAATTTAATGATAGTTTTTTATCTCTTTTTATGTTTTTTACTTCTCCTAAGTTTGAAATCATATAATTTTCATAATTTTCAATTGGTCTCCAGTTCTCCATAAACTAACTTCCTAACTTTTTTCTTTTTCTTAAAACGCACTTAAGCGTTAGAGGTTAAATTGGAGATCATAGTCTCCAGGGATTGGACACGAGCATCCAAAGCAGCAACAGTCGCTAAAGCGTTGGTGTTTAGACTTTCATAGGCAGCCACCACCTCGCTAAATTGATCCAAATCAATAGTTGAGCCGTTTAAAATTCCATCAATTCTGGATTTTTGGGAGTCAACGTATTGTGTTACATTTGCTACATCAGTATTGATTTTCAAGGTATTGGCGCTTATTAAGCCTTCTACATTTAATATTTCAGCAGAGAGATTACTGGCGTTGTCATTAATGGCTGTTGAAAGATTTGTAACTTCAGAGGCAATAAGAGTTTCTAAATCAGTTTTTATTGTTTCTCGGGCAGCCGCATCATTGGTTTGTCCTACCAAACGTTGCGCAGTTTCTGTGCTTAGGTCAGATTGAAGTTGTCCAACGGAGGCATCATTAGAAACTTTGTAGGCGTCAAGTTGACCTTGGAGAAATGAAATATCTGCGGATCCGCTGGCGTCTAATGAAACAATATTTAATTCAAGTTTCATCAACTCTTCGGCTAATGAAACTAAAGCACCAGATGCGTCCAACACATTTACAGGTGTTTTAAAATTAAATGGTAAATTTCCTTCAGATGTGATGTGCGTTCCATCAGGTAGACAATCAATATCTAAAACCTTGACTGTTTTAGCAGGATGATCGTATAAGTTAAGATTAGAAAATCTAAATTGCGACATATAATTAACTAAAACATTTTAATTTTAGTCACTACTAAATATTCCTAATATTCCACTCATTTGATTTTGTAATTCCAAAACTTTGGCTTCTAAATCGGCTATTCTTGCTTCGTGATCATCAGGTTCATTTTCGGGTTCCGAAGTATGATTATGATCGTGGGCGTTCTCTAAAATAGTCAATCTATTTTCAATGTCAACTAAATTATTGCCTGAAGCATCTAAAATGTCGTCTTTAAAAGCCAACAGTTTATCCTCAAAAAATCTTAAATATAATTTAGCGTAAACCTTAACTTGTCCCAATCCGTCAGTTTCTAAAGCAGGACGGACTTTTAGAAAGCCTAAATCTACGTCATCTGATATTCTGACTTTACATAGAAAAATTGTTATATATTCCTGTCCGTGACTTTCCAAAGGTATACTGAAATTAATTTTTAAAGTTTGATTTTTAAAATAAGATTGAATTGGTAAAAGTTGCTCGTAAACGTCACGATCATTTTTTCTCACAATAAATTTCATTTGAATTTCTGTTCCAATGTCCTCTGCTAAAATACAATCTAATCCATATACTGAGTTTTTATTTTCAAAATAAGAATATTCATCAAAATCTACCTCGGCATCTGGTATATAGCCACCAAACCTTTCTATTTCCTGAACATCTGTGGTATAAATTCTTGCTGTCGGCTTGTAAATTCCGTCATCGCCTCTATTCTCTTCTAATGTTTGCGGCATCTTAATTCCACTCCAACAGGGTTGCCACGCCACATCTGTTTGTAGATTTTTAAAAAAGATATTTTCATATCCTGAACTAACACTATGTTGTTCTTTCAGGTAAAAAGAAGACAAAGTGGTGGCGAGTGGTTTTACACTAACAACTCTATCTAATGAACTATCATAAGAAACATAAGGATCCAATTTAGATTGATTTACTGGGACTAAATCAACTGTCATAGTGCCGTCTACGTTCATTTTGTTAATAACAGCATTTCCAGATGAATCATTAGATACGCTATGTACATACGAAGTTGAAATTAATCCCTCCGTTGATGTTGAACTACTATTTATTCTGTTAGATATTAACACTCCCATTATATAAGTAAATTAGATTTTTTTAAATTAATAAATCAGATAAAGATGATATGGCTATATCATACGCTTTTAAAGATGTGATTGTAGCATCTTTTAAATTTTGTGATGTTTCAGTTTTATTTCCACCAAGTGTAAAATCAAATGCCGCATTATACGATATTAAAGTGGCTAATTCGTTTGTTATGGATTTTGTTTCAACAACTTCACTTAACCCTCGTGTTTCATTTCTTATAATAATTCGTAATTCCAAATCTGATTTAGAATAAGAGGCTGCGATTGTATAAATATCTCCATTATGAACTTGTAAACTGCTTGTAAAATCCTGAGATCCTTTTACACTAAGTTTAAGGGGAAAATTACTTGTATTTCCATCAATTAGAAGCATAAAATTTTGATTATCAGAGCCAGTTATGTGACCGTAGCGAAAAATAGTTTGAGTTGTTGTATTTGTAGTTGAAAAGCCTTGAATTAATACAGTTCGGCTATTATCTAAACCAATAGAATAAGGGGGATGGGCTATATATTTCATTATATTTTGGAAAACGTCCCCTTCGTTAATGTAATTTACTTTTAGTCTTGTATTTAATTCAATTTGATTCTGAAGATTAATAATATCTGTGTCATTATTGGTTATTTGAGTTTGAATTCCAGTCAAATCTACTGAAGATTGGGAAGTAGATACACCCGTGCCTGATGATGCTTCTGAATTTTTGAAAACAAAAACAGAGAACATTTGACCATCACTCCATCTGCCCCCACTGTAACCCAGTTTGAAGCCAGTTGTAGTTTTATCAATGATTTTTATGTATTCATTTGCGACCAATGATGGAGTAAAGTTAAGTGGAGTGAATTGGACTTTATATAATGTATCATCTGGATATTCATAAACAAAATTTATATGAATATTTTTCCCTCCGTCCCCTGTGACCGTGCCACCAACCGTCACGTTGGTAAATTCAAACAAAGAACCCTGTGAAGTCATTTGAATTGAACCATTAGCCGTGCCATCATCTACATACGTCAAGAATGCGTGAGCAAATAATTCATCAGTAGAAGATGAACCCGTTGATGATGAAACATTAATTGCTTGAGTGCTTCCATCGTTATTTGTAATTGTTAAAACGGGGTCGCTATAAGAAATACTTTGGACATATTGATCAATTACTAAGTCTCCGTTTGGTTTTTTGCTTGGCGTATCATTTAAATTGTTTTCCAATAAAGTTAAATTATATATAATACCATCAACTTTTTCAACTTCTGCTTTCAGACTATCAGTGAAATCATTTTGAGTAGGAGTATATGAAACCACTACTCCATCACTTTTTGTCAAATTTAAACCATTGTTAAGGTCTTGAGTTACATTTGTAATATAACTATCAGTTGATTTATTAACATACCCTGTTAAATCAGGAGAATAAGATACAACAGAATCATTTCCTTTTGTTATGTCTAATCCATTTGTTGAAGCATTCAATGCTATAGATTTAAGGTACGTATCATTGGTTTTATGTAGATAAGGGGCTAAATATGTAACCATTGCCGAGTTAAGAACAAAGGTTGAATAGTCAAAATTTTGAACTGTTCCAAGATGGTTGGTAAAAGAAAGTCGGGTTCCTGTATCATTCAAAGAAACCAAATGTGTATCGTTGGTTTTATGGACATATTGGTTCAATGTTAGGGTTAAAATTGTAGCATTTATAAAATTTGAATAATCAAAATTAGTGTTAATATCATCTTGATTTGTAAAAGTTAATAAAGTCCCTGTATCAGTTACAGATTTAATACGTGAATCTGCTTCAGTTAAAAAATTATCAAAATTCATAGTTGTCTGTAAATCGGCTTGATTGGTATAAGTCAAACTATCACTTGTATGTGAGATTGATTTAATATAATTGGATGGTTCAACTGTTGAACCTCCACCTGTTGAACCTCCAGTTGTATCTGGATTATCATAAAGACGCCATTCACTGATCGCAATTGTGTTAATTGATGTGTTTCCATTTAAAGTTGAATATCTTGCTAAAAGTCTATAATACGAATATAGAGTTGTATTTCCACTTATAACAAATTCCACATCTTCTCCAAAATTTGGCGAATTAATTCCAGATTGAGTATCAATTATTGTCCAAGCAGAACCATCATTGGATGCTTGTATATCAAACTCGGCTGGGAATAAACTTGTAAATTGTGCCCCGTCGTCTCTCGGTGCGAGGCTGTATTTATATAATAAAATAGGATCTGGGTACTGAATTTGTATCCATTCATCTGATTGATCCGTTGTGCTATTGTGATATAACCCTGTCCCGTGATTAAATGCTTTCCATGCGTTATAGCCTACGCCTGCTAATAATTCTGTTTTTGCGCTTACTACATATCCACTTACAGCAGATCCTCCTAAAGTAGCACTTGAATTTGATGAAAATATTGGATTTTCATTCAAAACACTTGGTTCTGAAGGTACAGAACTGCCACCCTCAAGTGTTGTAATTCTTGATGCTAAATTTGAAATATCTAAAGTTTGATTTGTAATTGATGTCAAATTTGAAATTATACTTGAGGAATTTGTTGAAACAGTTGAAGATAATGTATTAAAATTTGTATTGAAATTACTAAAATCTGATTGGAGGGAACTTATATCATCTGAATTTGTTGATGCTGCGTTAGTATTTGCTGTAATTGATGTAGAATAATTTGAGATTGATGTATTCAATTGATTTATATTTGTATTAATTGTAGTTAAGTCAGGAATTAAACTATCAACTTCTGTTTTGTTATAAGTATTTGTATCTAAATCGTCTATTTGAGTTTGGAGTGATGTTAAATCAGGGATGGAAATACCAGCAATATCATTCGTATTTTGAGTTATACGAGTTTCAAAATCTGAGATAGAAGAATTAATTGTTGTAACATCAGGGATCAAAGCATCAGTTTCAGTTTTAGTGTAGGTGTTTGTTTGTAAATTTGAAATAGCAAATTGATTATTTGCTGTATCATTTTGTAAAGTTGTTATATCACTTTCAATTGTAGTAGTGTCAGTTATTAAACTATCCACTTCACTTTTAGTGTAAATATCACCTAAACTGGTTTCTATAGTTGTAGTTCTTAAATCTAAATTTGCTACTTGACTTGTGATAGTTGTATCAGCCCCTTCATATGCGGAAATTATTTCAGCCAAAGTGTCTGTTGATGCTCCTGCGCCAGCGACGATATTTGAAATATTTGTAGCATTTGAATTAATCTGATTTTGAAGTCCAGTCAACTCTGCTCTAAATGTATCACTTGTTTTTATCTGATACGAAGGAGCACTACCTACAACATCTAAACGATTATCATTAGCAACACTATCTTCAATCAAAGTTGTAGTAGAGCCTCCTGTTCCGCCGCCGCCACCAACTGCTATTATATCACTGTTTAATACATTTGATACATATTTATTAACAGTAATCGTATTATCACCATTATCTGTAACATTTGAAACGTAAGTTGTTATTACATCTCCAGTGCCGTCTCTACTAACTCTGTTACTAAATAAACTCATTTATTATTACCTATTTTATTTTTTTGAAATTTTATTTTTAAAAACCTACTGAATTACATTCCATAATCCTGAACCATTCAAGTCAAGAATACATAGTTGACGGAATGTAGAATAAACGTGTAATGGAGTAATAGCAGGGGTGCCTGTGTAATCAAGGACAAGTTGGGTGGATGAACCGAGAACATTTCTTCCTGAACAAATACCGTCTTTCTTCATTTTATAAACACATACATCAAGGGTATTGACGGTAGAAAAAGAATGTCCCTGATTATCATATGAATTAGTGAATGTTAAAGGATCGTTAGTGCCCCAGCGATAATGATTAGTTGATCCATTTACTTTTGTAATGCCTGTAAGTTGGGCGGGTAATCCACATTCTTTTGAGAGAACACCTTTTTGAATAAGAGACATAGCGAGAAATTCGGCGGCGGATACGTCATTTTTGCCTTGAACCATTCTGAGAGATTCAACAAATGTGCCGTCTACACTTAGTCCATACGCTTTTAAGTGATTTCTTGTAAAAAGTTTAGTTGTATCGTTGGTTTTTTGATCAATTGCGACATACGCTGTTCCATTGCTGGCTTGATTTGCTGAATGAACAAAATTGATGGCTTCTAAACTGGAGTATCCAAGCCCCAAATTAATAGTGTATTCGCCATTAAGTCCAGCGGGTATGGTATATTGATTGTGCCCTACACCTTTCGTTTCAATAATATATTTTCCTCCATCAACTGACATAAGAGATTGAGTTACTGATGGAGCAGTCTGAACAATTTGCTGTATCATTTCAGCACTTTTGAATTTAAGCATAGAATCATTAACGGTCGTAATTGTTTTGGAGCGTCCCCAAAAACCAGCGTATAGATGGTCACCAAGAGTGAGTGTAAGTTCAAGAGCATCTTTTGAAAAGAGGGGGATCATTTTGTCAGCCCAAAATAAAGAACTGAAATATTTGAGAGGGATACAAACAGTTCGTGATCCCCCAGCACCTATAAACTCGCCATCATCTACACCTGATCCGTAAAGTTGAGAGTGAAGTTCAGCACTTTCAGCGGAGGCATTCAGTTTTTGAAACATATTACACATAGTGCCGAATTCTGTGAAAGAACTAATAACAGCGCCCGCTTGGGTCAACTCTACAGTGCGGAAAAGACCAAGAGCGCCCGATGGAGGGAGTGTGAAAGTTTCTCCTCCTTCATTGTGAATCTCCATTTTAATAAAACTGAGGGAAGGATCTAAAAACTGATTTGCTTGTAAACCACCGATACGAAATCTAATGGACTGATTAGCCTGAATATCATTTCCAGAATTAATAGGGACTTGACGAGTTAGGTAAGACGTGGATGGGGGTGCGTCGGCGAGTTTTGAAGATACAAATCTTTTGTCCATAGCAGCCATAATATAACTTATTAACATATTAAAAATTTACAGGAATTCCATCTGAATTCCTTTAAAAAATGCTGCCGATTTTCTAAAATTTGATTTATTAAAGTTTCCGACAGGGATCTTCTTGGTATTAAAATGCGTCACTAATTCACTTGTCGCATTTTGTTGACGATTTATTTCAGTTGTATAATGTGGAGGAACTGGATAAGACGAGAATATCCCTGATCTTTTAACAGGATTGTTTTCTAAAACTTCTTTTGCGAACTTTTTGGAAACCATATATCTTAACTAATATTTAATTATAAGGGACTGATCCAGGACCCATCCACCATTTATTTTCTCTGACAGCACCAATAGAAACATCATCTTTTTGAGGATTTGGTAAAACACATAATTCCTCTTGGATTGGATGATCTTTGTCGGTCGCAATGTTTACGTGATTGTATTTTTTACGTTCATCAACCATTTTCTTATAAATTTCTTCAAGTATTTTATCCTTCATTAAGGTTTGGTTATGGTAAAATTTCTGGATTTTAATTCCCATCGTCATACGATTTGGTATATATACTCTATTTTCATCATCCGTTAAAGTTACAGTAAGTCTATTTAAATTACGGGCAGTAAATTTATATAGAGACAAAGGGTTGCTCGCATCAAAAATTATTGGATCACCAAAGTTCTGGAGTATAGGGATACGGTTTATTACATCATTTCTTTGAATACCCGATGCTAAAGTGCGATTTGTGTTTGTAATCTCTCTAATTGAAATATACAAATTATGGACACCAACATTTAAATCAATCACATCCGCACTTTTCATTTCATTAATTGTTCCAGTCGTGACTACGGATAAGCCTGTTAATATACCAAGTTTTTTTGATAAACTATCGTGTGCGGCGTCTATACCCTCATCAGTTATAGAAAATTGTTCAGTAGGATGAGAAATTATTGCCTTCTTTATAGTATCATCATAAGTAATAGTAAATCCAGCGGGTAAGACGGCTATTACATCATCTATTAAAACTTTACGATCTTTAAAATTTTTATTTCCTGTAATAGTTACTGTATTTGACACTCCTGCTACAGTGATCACGAAACTACAACTATTAGGGGTATTTAGTAATCCATTAATACAATAAAAATCACTTACATATACAGTTCCTGTTTCATTATTATCTAATGTTACATTGTGACCTAAATCAAAACTATAACCCGTGGACGTTCTTGTTCCAAATTTGGAATCTAATAAAATATTAACTGTTTCAACTGGGATTGGTTCGGCTGACATTATTAATATGTAAGATTATATTATTTTCATTTTATTTATGAATTTTTCCTTAACACTTTCGGGTTTTTGCTGCTTCTCTATCTGTTTCACCTTCTTCTCTACAAAGGGTGGTTGAGCCTTAGGGTGGTTTTCAAAATGGTTTTTTTGTTTTTCAACATATTTCGTCTTCATAACTTATAGATTAATTTAATTTTTTCCAGTTTCAGAATGTAAACTCCCGTTTCCATGCGCTGGACTTTCTAAAAAATCAATGACGCCTTCTGTAATACCCAAAAAACTTGCGTTATTATGATGTTTTTTTTTGCCTTTGTGATCTTCAGGTAATGGTGATGGAGGAATTGGTGATGGAGGTATGGGTGATGGGGGTTTTGTAGGAGTATTGGTTGCTGGATTATGTCCAATTACTAAAATGTGTCCTATATTGTGTGTATGATGTGTTGATAGAATACCTAATGATTTCATCTCATAAAGTTTCTCCATTTCTCGCTCGTGATTATACATTATTTATAGTATATATAATAATATGAAAATTATTGAAGGAAAGAAACAATATGATTTAGATTTACCACCAATAGGGGCGGACAAAATCTTTACAACATACGATAAAGTTACTAAAAACTACATACCAGCCGATCATATAAAAAACACTCCTTTTTGGACTACACATTTTTCTCTCGCAATCTGCGGCAGTGCGGGTTCCGGAAAAACTTCAACACTTTGTAGTTTAGTGTGTAGTATGAAACCTGAAAGTAGAGTATATGCCCAATGTTTTGACAAAATTATTCTAAATATACCACCTGCTTCACTGAGAACATTAAAAAATAAACCATTTGATGAACTTCCTGATGAACAAATATACCCTGAATTTAATGAAGGATTTATTGATGACTTTACTGAAAGAATGAAAGAAAATGCCGACGAAGAAAAACCTAAAGATTTCTTACTTATTATAGATGACGCTGTGACGAGACTTAGGGGAAATAAGAGAGTTAGTGATAAATTTTTAGATTTGTTAAATTGTCGGCGTCATTTAAAGTTTTCAGTTATATTATTATGTCAGGACATTATTCAGTTAAGTCTGCCGATGCGTAACTCTTTAAATGGACTTATTGTATTTAGGCAGCCTAATATGAAACGATTGGATTTAATAAATGAAGAATATTTATCGCTTTCATCACAGGATTATAAAAAATTAATAGATTTCGTGTGGCGAAAAAAAGGAGACAGTCTTATGGTAAGAATGGACGGCGGATTACTCTCTTTCTTTAGAAATTTTACTCCTTTAAATTTTTATTGTGGATGTCCAGAAGGGAAAAAACGTTGTAATTTACCAGTTGATGATAAAAATGTAAATGTAAGTAAAGATGGTGAATCTGAATCAAAGTGTTGAGATGACAGCACCTCCACTGCTTTTAATGTTATGTATTGTATGCTTCGGGATGTACGTAAAATCTCTGAAATTTTGTGTAGTTTCAAGATGTAAAACTATAAAATTTTGTGGATGCGAATGTGATCGTGATGTTCTTTCTGGCGAAAATGCCGTTGAATTAGCAACACACAATTCAAATCAAAATTTTCCTATGATTAATAACTCTGTTCCTCCTGTTTAAATTAGGATTTGTAGAATGTTAGTAAATAACCTGTAGTAATATTTTTATTTCTAAGTAGAACCATATTTCCAGTTTTTGGGTTTTTTATTCTAACAATTCCCTGAGAATTTAGGTTTTTTTCAATCTCTTTTCTGGTAGGGCTTTCTCTTATTTTTTTTTTCTTAACTGTTTCCTTTTTTGGTGTATCAATCACTGGCTTCTCTGTTTCCTGAATTGTTTGAGACTCCAATTCGGCTTCTTCCAATTCGGCTTCTTCCAATTCGGCTTCTTTCAAATTAGAAACTTCTGTATTACCATCTAAGTCTTCGTTCATTATTCGTATATGATGATGATCGTGATGCTGTCCTTTAGAAGGAGTTGTGTTATTCTTTGAATAATCACCATAAAATTGTTTCATTCTATTACGATGTAAATATTTCATTAACATCTATAATATTTAAAATATAGAGCCAACACCCTCTATGAAATCTACTGCTGTTTCACCTGCTATTTCAATACCCTCATATATATTGTCAATGGTATTTATAGTATTTGCTGTGTTTTTTATATCTTTCTTCATTTGTTTTTTGTCTTTCTTGTTATATTGTGTATTGTCAATATATAAAAAATTATCCATCTTATGTTGAGATAAAGGATCTACACCAACTCTTGATTTTACATTAATGGTTTTTTCATTTTTCTGACTTACTTTATCACCTAAACTTACAATATCACCATTAGTTCTGAAATGGAATTGTTCAGTTTTACTTTCAAATGGCGGTGCTTTTCTTGGTATTTGAGAACTCGGCACTATACCTCTATTAAATGTAAAAACTTTTGTCGCTTGGTTATTTGAACCAACTCTTGATGCTATACCCCCCGCTAAAGAGTGTCCACCTAAATATATTTTACGATCATTATAAACATCTTTAGTTTTTAAAAACTGAACATTACCTTCTCTAAAGCGTTCTGTATAGTCTTCTGTTCCTAAAAGTATATTCGCATCAGTCAGTAGATCGTTCGTATCAAGGGGATTTGTTCCCTTCCAAATAAGATAAATATCTCCATTTTCATTGTCAATATATACATTGCCCTTTACTAAATTTTCCTTATTATAAACACTTAATAATTCGTCTTTTGTAAATCCCTTAGGTTTGTTTTCATTTTCAGTATATACTAAATTTGATAAATAAGCCGCTTTTCCAGCCTCACGACTATATCCCTTATCTTCTAAATAATAAGAAATAAATTCCTCTGGTTTTTTATCTTCTTTATCAGGTTGTATTTTATAATTAGGTTTTGATTCAATAACATCAATTGATTCAATATTACGATTTCTTTTATTTTTACGATGATTTTCTCTATATTCTTGATACATTATTTCCATTGTATGATGCTGATTGTATTTCATTATAGATTACTTATAAAATTATTAAAACTTATTTCATAAATGTAAATGGAAGATTATAAATTGAAGTTTAAAATCCTTGAAAACATTTTACCAGCCGATTTGGTTAGAAATGTCCTCGCATACGCCCGTGAATTTTGTAAGAAAATAAAAAAAGCAGGGGAGACTATAATAAAATTGAAATTAAGACGTGACAAACATTTTTCAAAGTATATTGTAAGAGGCAAATGAGGTAAATTATATATTTTAAAAAAGTATTAATAATATGAATAAATGCGATGATTATATGACACCTTTTTATGCTTGGGATAATATCAAGCATTTAATACCTCGTGATAAAGTCATTTGGGAGGCTTTCTATGGTAATGGTGAAAGTGGTGAATTTTTAACTGAATTAGGCTTTAGAGTTATTTCTGAAGACATAGACTTTTTTGATAATGACAAAGGTGAAATCATAGTAAGCAATCCACCATTTAGTTGTATCCCTGAAGTTTTAAATAGGATGGTTGAAATTAACAAACCTTTTATTTTAATAATGCCATCAAGCAAAATCAATACTCAATATTTTAGGAAATTTCAGTTGTCTCAACAGGATAAAATACAAATTATAATTCCAAAAAAACGAATACATTTTAAGAAGTTAGTTGATGGAAAGCCTGTTGAGAATTGGAAAAATGCCTGTTACTTTGATTGTTTTTATTATTGTTGGAAAATAGGATTACCAAATGATATTACTTGGTTATAAAAAGTTTAATTGAGGTAGTGCTGGACTTACCTGAGGTGCTGGAGAACTTCTTGTTTTTGGACGAGATATAGGCTCGTCATCAGAACTATCATCCCGATAAACCACTTTTTTTTTTGGTTTTTTCTTTTTAACTATTCTACGGACGACGACCTCCTCCTCCTCTTCACTACTTTCTTCTTCTTCTACGACCTCTTCTATAACCTTTTTCTTTTTAGCAGGTTTCTTAACTTTTGGAGGAGGAGGAGCATTAGGTTTAGGATCATCTCTATCTTCCACTTCATTAGTCTCTATTTTATTTTTTTCGGCATCAGCCTTGGCTTGTCTTTTGGCTGCTGCGAATGCTTTAAATCTTTCAGAGTTTCTTTTATCCATCTCTTTCTGTTTTTCAGTCCTTTCCCTTTTAGGTGGATTAACTCGTGGTCTTCCACGAACTTTTTTAACATCTTCTTCGTTAGTTGTTTCCACTGTCTCGTCGGGGGAAACGCCTTCATTTTCAGGGACTTCGTCGTGTTCATAATCTTCAGGCTTCTTCTTTTCAGGCATTGTATATATACCGAATGTTTTTTTTTTATACCGAATAACACACGGAATAATATAAGTCGGGGGAGTAACTAAGCGGGTTTTAAGTTAAAAAAAACCTAAATAAAAATATGGAAGAACATATACAATTATTAATAATTTGTTCACTTACGCTTTCAACAATAGGGTTTGTTTTCGCCTTATTAGCCCTTATTCTAAGTCGTACTTATGATATTTAATACACTTATGGTAGTAAAGTCTACTGTAAATTCGCCTATAAAGAGTTGGATTATCACGATGTAAAACATTCATATTGAAATTATGCTTACCTTTTTTTACTAATGCTGGATTTAGTAAATTATATCTTCTTTTACCTCCACGATATTCCTGAGACGCTTGATATGCTTTATTCATTTCTTGAATCAGATGTAGTTGCTTCTCTTTTTCTAAATCCATAAAGATTATGATAGAAAAATTAAGAATTTATAAATCCGTGAAATCAAGGTGGAACACTGGAACACGACGAAATCCATTTTTTTTTTTCAAAAAATTTTTTTTAATTTTTTTTTTTTCTTTTTTAAAAAGTGGTTTTCGCCGTGTTCCAGTGTTCCACTTTTAAATTTAGGAATTTATAAATCCGTGAAATCAAGGTGGAACACTGGAACACGACGAAACCTAAACTTTTTTTTCAAAAAATTTTTTTTTATTTTTTTTTTTTAATTTTCAAAAAGTGGTTTTCGCCGTGTTCCAGTGTTCCACTTTAGATTTAGGAATAAATTAAAACTCGTCGTCTAAAATATATCCAGCGTCGTTAGATGGTAATCTATACCCTATAATATCAGTATATCTAACTTTTTTACCACTAAGTCTTTTAGTACCTTCGTCAAATTTACCAGCGCTTGAAAAGTTTGCTCGTATAGATTTCCAAAAGTTGTTTTTGTTAATGTCACGATGTTTTGCTTGAACTAAATTCCAGACTTCATTTAAAGAAACTCTTTCATTAGGGTCTTCTTCAACTTCATCTAAGAATAAATTTAATTCTTTATCACATCCTTTAATAAATTCTTTGGTAGTGGTCATAAAGTCCTCGCTGTAAGGAGGTAAGCCTGTTGAATAATAATTCAGGATATGAGGTTTAAGCCAGAACCACATATAAGGTATGTTAAGTAATAAGGAGGCGATAAGTTCATAATCCCTTGGAAGTTCATTTTTAGGTATATTAGTAATTTTACTATCAATAAATGTATTAGGTGCTTCTTGGCATAAAATTCTTCTTTTAATAGCAGGACATACAGCGCTTGTAAAGTTCATCTTAGTAAAATTATGACTAATAATCAATTTACCAGTGCCGTAAAAAGGAGTTTGTGATTGCCGAGTTTCGTGTAAATCTCTACATAAAATTTCGTCTTTATCAGTTGCTAATGTTTTAAAAAGTCCACTATGGATTTTGTCTTTTTCATCACCTTCACCAACCAAAATGGCTCTTTTGTTTCTCATTGGTTTTATATCAGGACGTTTTCCATCTGCTTCAAGTCCTTTTGTTAATGAATCAAAAGGTACTGTCATAGAGTATGAACCCAATAATTGAGATATAATTGAACATAAGACGGATTTACCATTACCACCAGTTCCCATTAAGAAGAATGCTCTCTCGTGACTATTTTTGTCACAGATAGTTTCAACAATCATAGTTATAGTATCTTTAGTAATGTCACGTTTACCATCACCCGATTTACCATAAGAATTAAGCCATTTATCAAATACTTCAAGTTGTTCTTTGGTAGGTTCATATTCAGGATAATCATAACCAACGCTCCAAGATAAGTATGTATTTTCAAAACCAGTTTTTGAAAAGGTCATATCAGTAAGTCTTAATACGCCATTATCAAATCCTATGTAATTATAATTTGAATTCATATCAGTTTTCATATTAGGGTTGATTTCTCTTCCTCTTTTGTATAACTCGTCTAAGAGAGCATCTACAAATAAATTAATCCTTGTATAATTTTGTATAGCGTCAACCATATCAGCAGGACAATCAGGAGTATAAGAATATTCCATTAATATATCTCTTCGGAGAACGCTTTTGAAATAATTTTTATCCATAGAAGGTTCATAAAACAACCCGTTTTTCTGTTTAATGAAAACGCATGTACTATAAGCGAATATTTCATTATTATAGTAATCGCATATCATTTTACTGAAGTCGGCTACAGTTGTTTCAGTTTCCCCTGTTTCAAGATTTTTAAATGATTTTTTAAGTTTAGGTGTTTTTGAAATAAGGTTTTTCAATTTTTCATATGCTTCTGCTTTTGGTAGGACTTGGAAGTCTTCAAAAAGTTCTTTATTTTTTACGTTATTATAAAGTTGAGGGATGGTTCTTTTCTTAGAATATTCACCTCTACTGATTTTATCAAATTCTTCATATTCTTCAGGGCATAAAGACTTCCATAATGATCCATATTTTTTCCATAATCCTGTATCTTTGATCCAACCTTCATGCGTTAATAGGAATTGTTCTTTTATTTGATTAAAATTTGGTATTTTCCTGGGATTTGTTTCATTTGCGAGTATTTTATCGTGATTTTTAATAGGTAAATCAGCATTAGATACAATGGCGTCCCGACGACAGTAAGAAGATTGCCCTCTTAATAAATCAATAGGACAACCGTCGCTTAATGATGTGCCGTGGCGGGTCTTTGTAGTCAAACTGGTCTTTGAAATGAAATAATGAGGGAATTGTTTAGTGATTGATTTAAAATAAGGTGCTTCTATCTTAAAATCAGTTTCACCATCTATGTCCAAATGACTTACTTTGTTTGTATCAATCCATATAAATTCAGTATCATTTTGTTCATTTTGAATAGTTTTATAAATTTTATTAAGATCATCAAACATAAAATAAGGGTCATCCCTTTTATTTGAAGGGATTTGAATACCACTTTTACCGATTTTTTTAAAGAATGTAGGTTTTTTTGAAGGCATAGATAGTTCAACAGGACACCATTTAATATCGTGCTTGTTCAAAAATTCTATTATATTCATTGTATCAGACATTATAATTTACTTAAACGAAATATCTTTATATACTATAATAGACCTCCCACCATATCATTTTTTTATTTTTGACAAAGATTTTGTAATTTTTAACAAAAAAAGATCATTAAAGATTTTTTTATTTCCCTTAATGATCTTATTTCCCCTCCTCTGGTGGCGAGTTGGATGTTTTATTATTTTCTACTTTTTTATGTCCTTTATCGTTTAAGTTATTTTTACACATATCATAAAATTCACGTGCTTCTTTTGTTTTAGCATAATTACGAGCATTTCTAATCCTTGTTTTTTCTTTCTGGATTTCCATAGGTACTTTACGACGCCCCATACTTATTATATATTAAGATTAATCGTTTTATGTTTATACTATATCATACTGCTATTTGGCGAATCATTTTTTTATTTTTATTAAAGGTTTGGATAAAATTCTTTTTTTTTTTCCTGTAATGCGTGTTGGTAGGCGAGGTGTGCTTCATATTCATTGTTAAATCTTCCTAACGTTTTTTTTTTACCGTTAAGGCGTATATTTGCTGTCCATTTTTTTCTTAACTTTTCCCAACTCACCCCTATATATTGTGATGATGTATTTTCTTGTTTTGTCAAATTCATACTATTTTCTATTTTTGTCACCCATCTCAAATTTATTAGTCTATTATCTGATCTAATTCTGTTTATATGATCGACTTCTGGTTTATTATAATAATTAGGTAAAAATGCCTGAGCGACCAAGCGATGAACTCTTTTACTTTGTTTCTCACCATTTCTAAAAAGAACCACTTTATAATATCCATAATTATCATCACGTGGCTTTAAATTTTTTTCTTTACCAGAGTGATTGAAGTTTAAACTTTTAATGTTTCCAAATGTTGAAACTTGATAAAATCCTTCATATCCATTAATATCCTTCCAAAATTCCATAGTTACATATTCATATCAAATAATGATTAATCATTTTTTTATTTTTTATTAAACTGCTGGTTCACGGACATAGTATGTATTAGCCACAGCCAAGGAATGTCCCTGGATACGTGACATCTCTTTAATAGCATCTGATCCAACGGCTCTTACATAAGTTGTAAAAGATTTACGAATATCATTGATAGTAATTTTTTTTTCAAAAATTCTTTCCATCGCTTTTGTAACTCGTTTATCAGCATCACCAACTGGTGTTTTTAAATCTTTTTCTTTTGTAATAAGATATTCCAAGTCATATGTATCAACATAATCACTTATCATATTTAGTAGGAAATCAGGAAGTTTCAAATAACGAGTTTGATTGTTCTTACCTTTTTTAGGTAAAATCATAAAATGTTTCTTTCCAAAATCAATGTAATTAAAACCACTTTTTTGATTACTTCCATTCGTACCAAATGTTACTTTACCGAAATCGTCTCTTACGGGGATTGTTACATATAGTCCAAGGATAATAGCATCCAGCATATCACGCATTTTTCTTTTTTCACCCTTAACTCTACTGTAATATTTGGTGTCTATTTTCAAATCACCAGTCTCTTTAAACTCCTTCCACTTATTCAGCATAGTATCTGCTGAAATAGCAAGAGGTAAAGTATTTTTAGCAATAGCGTTTGCTGTTTCGTCATCAATTTTGTCTCTAATGGCTCCCGTAACTTTCTTTTTTAGTTCATCAAAATTTCCTGGAAACATTGATTGGAGATAAGTAGAAAGAGGTGATAGTGCTTTTTTAATATTTTTGATATTTATAAAATCGTTCCAAAATTGATCGTCCTCTAAATCTTCATTAGTGAAGTCTGGTAAATGTGTTATAGTTTTTTTTTGTCGGTTGTTGTCATAACGTGATAAGTATCCTTCTTTTGTTTTATTATCTGGGTAGTAGTTTTTAATAAACTCTACAACATCTTTTTTTTCAAATTTCAGTTGTCGTCTCGGCACTTTATTAGTGGCTTCAACACTAACACTTGGTGGCGTAAGTTGGTTCTGTGGAGCAACACGTTTAGCCTTGGCTTCAATAACTAAAGCGGATACTGCTGGATTGTCCAAGAATTTTTCTAAATTATGTTTTGTAAGAGTGGAGCGTCTTACACGTTTCCCTTTGTTAATACGTTCAATGACACGTATAGTTTCATTACTATATTCACCAAAATCAAATGTAATAAGTCGTTTTATAGGTGCTGGTGTTGACATCTTATATATATATATTCTCCAATATAATCTTTATATTATTTTTTCCCAATCATTTTTTTTATTTTTTAAATAAACATAATGTCTTTATCAAAGTTCATTTTATAACAAAAATACATAACACCATATGGCGGAGTGTATCCTTTTTTTGGATTTACTAAATGAGTAAAAGTAGGTCTTTGTAAAGGTATAATAATTTGAATTTGATTTTTGAATAGTTTTTGAAACCACTTAAACAACAGCACTCTTGAAAAGGCAATAATAATAAATGGTTTATCAAGTTCTATTAATCTTTGACAAACCTTAGGAAAAATGGAAAATGGTGGATTATCTATAATAATTTCTCCTCTGTTATTAGAGAAAAAATCTTCATCTAAATGGATAATATCAATTCCCATCTCTTTAAAAAAACCTTTCATTTTACCATCGCTATAAAAAGGCGACCATATTTGTTTATCAGTTGGTATAAAGTCTTTAATTATTTCCCATCCTTTCTTATCAGTTGAATAATTATCACTGTCACATTGGTCAGTAAACATTATTATTTTCTTAATAAATAGTTTTTCTACAGACAGCGCATTTTTTCTGTTCTTTGATGAAAGGCATACAGTCCTTACAATACATATGCCCGCAGGAAGCGAATTCAATTTGTTCTGGGTTAAGTTCATCAAAGCAAACAGGGCATTCAACCTTTTTGCGAAGTTGTTTCATCATATCCGTAAGTTGGTTCTTAACGAAATCAGGAATTTCGGTTCTGATAATTTCCTCAACCTGATGAAGTTGTGTTAAATTGTCAGAGAGTTCATTACGCTGGATTTCAAAGAATTTGAACCAAGCGAAGCGCTTTTCCTTATCCAAACGATTAACCTTATTACGAAGCATTTGAATTTCAGTAAGGGGAGGCATTTTTGGTTATTGTATTGTATTATACTATTACTCTATGTAGACCTCCCACCATATCATTTTTTTATTTTGGAGAAAAAAATAACAAAAAAGTTTTATTTATTTTTTATGGTTTTTATTAATAATACCCCCTTTCTAAAACAATTCTTCCATATACCTTGACCATATCATATTTAGTAGTATTCTTTGGCATTTTAGGAAAATTAGGAAGTTTTGAAATTTCATCTTTTTTCAATGATTTGGAAATTACTCTATACCACTTACGACATTCTGTTAGTACAACATTTTCATCACGTATGAAAGCCTTAAGCCTAATAAAACGTTGTTCAAACATTTTATGCTTTACCAAAATTTTAATTATTTCGGCGTGAAGTCTTTTTGGTGGTTTATTATATTCTTGTATTTTGTCAACCAAAACCTCTGGAAGTTTAATAAAGGTTTCTTGAATACATTTATTGTATTGTTCAGGGTGTATTTCAAATTCATTTAGCCTCCATCCTAATTTGAAAAGTTCTTCTTTTATCGCCAAAGCATATTTGAAATTATCTCTGTTCCACTTCATTTTTTCCATAATAGGAAGAATCACAGGGTTAGGGTTGTTCATAATCATATTATAAGTTTTAGCATATATACCAAAATCAGTCCACTCAGGAACATTACAAGGCTTACCAAAACCTACTATTGCCGCCATATCACCAAACGTCAAACCTTCGTTGAAATGATTACGCTCAGCAAATTCAAAGTCATAAGGCATTTTAGTATCAAGGTTTTCCTGTATTATACTATTACTCTATGTAGACC